>Ga0137418_10000522_pt1 | contig 34707 bp, 27 predicted proteins | sample CZODoug3_1_2_16f_FD_122242 | JGI IMG/M metagenome (GOLD analysis project Ga0137418, IMG submission 122242) | Vadose zone soil fungal communities from Angelo Coast Range Reserve, California, USA - CZODoug3_1_2_16fungal (Hybrid Assembly) | ecosystem: Environmental > Terrestrial > Soil > Vadose... | reverse complement strand
GAGGTCGAGGGTGCGGTAGCCGTTCTCGCAGCCGAACCGGATGACCTCCCAGTACAGGACGAAGTTCGGGCAGAGCGCGAAGGCCTCGCGGAGCGACGACACCCAGGGAACCATGATGGTGTCGCGGAAGAACAGACAGACGGCGGCGCCGACGGCGCGGCCGTCCTTGTCGCGGACCATCAGCACCCGCGCCGTGCCCGGCAGCTCCTCCAGCATCAGCCGGAAGAACGTCCGGCTGTGGACCGGCGAGCCGAGGTCGCGCATGTTGATCGCGTACACGCGATAAAAGTCGTCGAGCGCCTCGGCCCCGCACCAGGCCGCGGTGAGGCCGTTCTTCTCGCCCTTGCGCACGCGGTTGCGCCGCTCGGAGGACAGCGCCTTCCACACGGCGTCCTTCGTCGTCAGCGTCAGCAGCATCGTCACGCGGTCGGTGGCTGTCGGGTAGGGCAGCGGCGCGGGATGGAGCTGACGCAGCCCCACGCCCTGCGCGCGCCGCTCGCGCGCCACGCCCAGCGCCGCGTCGACCAGGGCCGGCTCCACGGCGCCGAACGGCGTCTCCGGTGAGACCAGGACGCCGCCGTAATCGAGGAACGGCATCGAGACGAGGCGGCGGCCGAAGATGCGGCTGCTGACGAGCACGAGCGGCAGCACGCCGAGCTTCTCGCCGTCGTCCTCGACCGAGAGATACGCGCTCGAGTGACCGTAGGCGCCGGCCGCGATCCGCCCCCAGGCGGACAGGTGGGCCACGGTGGCGGCGGGGTGCTGCTCGACGAAGCGATCCCAGGACTTTCCGGCGGAGTCGTCGCGGACAAGAGTCAACATGCCGTTCGGAAAGCGCAAGCCTCGTACCACGCCCACGGCCCCCCGCCGGCAGCGAAATCCGCCACTTCAGCGCCATAGGTCCGCACCGGGTTCGTGCGATTCGCGCTCCGGCTGCACACCCCGCCGGCGGAGGGTGTTCGCTCCAGCCGCGACTGTCCCTCGCAGTGTCAGTGTCAGGTCACACTCGGAGAACGTAGAAGTTCCAAGATGCGTGTTTCCACATAGATGAGTGGATTTAGGGGTTTGGCCCTGGCCTTGCCCTTCGCCGGGCGCTGGGAAATTCGTTTCCTAGTCGCTGTAAGACTGACACGAGACCCGAACGGTGGAGGGTGCAGATGCGACGTTGGATGGCTGGGGTCCTCATTGCGATGATGACGATGACGTCGACGGCGCCGATTGCGCGCGCGCAGTCGACGCCCCTGATCGGCGGCGGCCTCACCGCGCTGCCGAAGGTGAACATGGGAGCGAATCTCGCCCAGAATCCCGGCTTCGAAACGCTGGGACCCACGGGCTGGACGGCCGGCTCGGGCTGGTCGCAGGATCAGCTGACGAAACACTCGGGCACCTTCAGCTACCGGCGTGACACCGGCGCCGCAACCTCGTCCCAGAACATTCAGCTCAAGGCGGGCACGTACACGGTGTCGGGCTGGGTCAAGACCCAGAGCCTCGGCGGCAACAACACCGGCGTGCGGCTGACGTTCGACCAGCGGCCGGGCGGGGTCTTCTCGTGGACGCCCTCCGATCTCATCACCGGCACCAACGACTGGACGCAGATCACGCTCGGCCCGATCGTCCTCGCCGCCGACCAGGCGGTGGCCATCATGCTCGAGAACTACAACAACCCGTCGGGCACGGCGTGGTTCGACGACATCGTCGTGCAGCAGATGCAGGCGGCGGCCGCCGACGTCTTCATGCTCTATCCCAACTTCCGCGGCATGCTGTTCGACGACCAGCCGCAGACGCTGCAGTTCGACGTCAACGTGACGCCGCCCGGCGGCGACTTCTCGCGCTACAGCATCCAGACCACGATCAAGGACGAGGCGGGCGGCCAGGTGATCGCGCAGCAGTCGACGGCCGCCGCCGCCCATGTCGTGGCCACGGTGGACGGGACCGCGATGCAGGCGGGCCGCGGCTACCTCGCGACCGTCTCGCTCATCGACCTGTCGAGCAACAGCTCCGTCTACGACTATCCGGCGTATCGCGTCTCGAAGGTGCCGGCGGCGGCGCGCTCGACGATGAACGTGTCGGTCGACGCCAAGAACCGCGTGCTGCTCAAGGGCGTGCCGCGCTTCATCCTCGGCGTCTACGACGCGGGGCTTGGCTACAGCGCCGACCCGACCTTCTGGGAGAACACGCTCTGGTCGGCGACGGGCGACCGTCGCATGGGCGGCATGAACATCAACATGTACCTCAACTACTGGTACGGCCAGGCGCCCGTGGACGCGATGACCGCGCTCATGGCCAACCTCCAGCAGCATGGGGTCACGTATCTGCAGACCGGCAACTGCTTCGACAAGTACCCGGCGGACGGGGGCTTCCTCATCAACAGCTCCGACGCCTACGTGCAGCAGCTGGCGGCGCTGCCCGGGCTCGCCGGCTTCTATACGGCGGACGAATGTCTGGCCGGGCTTCAGCCAGGCGTCTTCGCGCAGTCGCTGCGACTGCGGCAGCTCGCGCCGGCCACCGTCACGTTCTCGGCGTTGCTCGGCAACCCGGACCTGACGCTCTGGCGCGACACCGTCGACATCGTGAGCACGGACCCGTACCCGATGTACGGCGCGGAGCCGTCGGGCGGCTACGCGCTCAACCAGGTCGCCGACTGGACGTCGCGCGCGCGTGACGCGGTCAAGAACGCGCGACCGTACATGACGGTGGAGCAGTTCTTCCAGTTCACCTCGCAGGGCCGGTTCCCGACGCAGGCCGAAATGCGAAACATGGCGTACATGGGCATCGTCGAGGGCGCCCACGGCCTCTTCTGGTGGAGCCTCGGCGACAATGCGCTGCTGGCGGTGTGCTCGGGCTGGTGCGATCAGAAGACCGGCTACATGAACAACCTCAAGAGCGTGGTGAACGAGGTGGCCGCGCTCGAGCCCGCGCTGCTCGCCGACGACGCGCCCGGCGCGCTGACGGCCACCTCCAGCACCGCCATCAAGACGAAGGTCAAGGTGGTCGGCGGCAAGGGCTACGTCTTCGCGTACAACTCCACGAACACGAGCCAGAACGCCACGTTCGGCTGGAACACGGCGCCGGGCACGGTGACGGTCAACGCCGAGAGCCGCACGCTGGCCGCCTCCGGCAACAACTTCACGGACACGTTCGGCCCGTACGCGGCGCACGTGTACGTCATCGGCAACGGCGGCAGCGGTGGCGGCGGCACGCCGCCCCCGACGCCCGGCAATCCGACGGCGGCCTTCACGGTGCCGGCGCCGAATGCGACGGTCAGCGCCACCGCCACGGTGACGCTGGCGGCCAGCGGCGGCTCGGGCAGCGGCTATACCTACGCGCTGACGGTGGACGGCACGGCGGTGCCCGGCACGGGCCCGACTTTCTCGTGGGACACGACCAAGATTGGCAACGGAGCCCACACGCTGGCGGGCACGGTGACGGACTCCGCGGGCAAGAGCGGTAGCGCCACGCTCTCGGTGAACGTGAGCAACACGCCGCCGCCGCCGGCGACGACCCCGACGGTGACGTTCACGGCGCCGACCGCCAACGCCACCGTGACCGGTACCACGACGGTGACGCTCGCCGCGACGGGCGGCAACGGGCTCGGGTTCGGCACGACGTACACGTACGGCCTGAAGATGGACGGCACGGCCGTGACCGGCACGGGCCCGAGCTTCTCCTGGGACACGACCAAGGTCGCCAACGGCACCCACACGCTGACGGCGACCGCAACGGATCCCATGGGCGGCACGGGAACGGCCACGCAGAGCGTGACGGCCTCGAACAATGTCACGCCTCCGCCTCCGACGGGGACGCTCAAGGTCTTCGTCACGCAGCCGACGGGCGGCACCACGGTCAGCAACACCGCCTGGGCCGTGATGTGGCTCGAGGGCAGCACCGCGGCGTCGAAGACGTACACGCTGACGCTCGGTGGCAAGGCCATGGGCTCGACGAGCACGTCGAGCAACGGCCCGGTCTCGATGCCGTATGACACGAAGATGGTCGTGGACGGCACTCAGCCGCTCATGGCCACGGTGAAGGACTCGTCCAACAACACGGGCGGCTCCACCGTGAACGTCACCGTGAAGAACGGCATCACCACGCCGCCCACGCCCGTGCTGACGGCGGCCTTCACCTGGCCGAGCTCGGGTGCCACGATCGCCGGCACCACCACGGTCGGGATGTCGGTGAGCGGCTCGACGGCCGTCTCGAGGACATTCCAGCTGTCCGTGGACGGCACGGCCACGCCCACGCAGACGGTGAGCGGCACCACCGCCTCGTACGCGCTGGACACGACCAAGCTGACCAACGCCTCGCACACGCTGGCGCTGACGGTGATGGACTCCGCCGGCGGCAACGCGACGGCGACGCAGTCGGTGACGGTGGCCAACATCGTGCCGCTCACCGCCGCCTTCACCAGCCCCGCCGCGGGCGCCACGGTGAGCGGCACGTCGACGATCGGGATGTCCACGACCGGCGGCGCGGCGGCGACCTCTCGCACGTACCGCCTCAGCGTCGACGGGACCGTGGCCTCCACGCAGACGGTGAGCGGCTCGTCCGCCTCCTATACGTGGAACACGAGCGGCGTCGCGAACGGCGCGCATACGCTGTCGCTGACGGTGACCGACACCGCGGGCGGCAGCGCGACGGCCACGCGTAGCGTGACCGTCAACAACGTGGTGACCCCGCCGCCGACGACGGGGACGATCAAGGTCTTCGTCACGCGGCCGGGGAGCGGTACCACCGTGAGCGGCACGGCGTGGGTCACGATCTGGCTCGACAACGCCGCGGCCGGCACCAAGACGTACACGCTGACCGCCGGCGACCAGACCGTGTGGACCGAGACGAATGGTGATCGCCCGGCGACCCTGCCGTGGAACAGCGCGCTCAACGCCAACGGGACGACCACGCTGACGGTCAACGTGAAGGACGCATCCGGCAACACCGGCAGCGGCAGCGTGTCCGTCTGGGTGGCGAACTGATGGGCACCGTCAGTCCGCTCGATCGCGATCGCGCCCGCCTGGCGCCGGGGCGTCAGCCCCGGCCCTCGCGGCTGACCGTGACCATCGAAGAGGCGGAGACCCTGATCCGCCTCCGCGTGAGCGGCGCCCGCACGCCCACGCGGCTCTACCTGTACGTCGACGGCGACCTGGCCGATACGTGGGTCGACGTCGAGGCGAGCTACGACGCGTCCAACGGGCGGCTCGCGCCCGGTCGGCACGCCGTGACCGCGCGGGCGGTGGACGCGCTCGGCCGCTGGGCCGGGGCGTCGACCATCGTCGAACGCTAGACGCCTGTCGGAGTATCGAGGGGGCCCCATGAGGTCGCCGAGCGCCACGGGTTCCCCGGGGCGCTCGGCGCGCGGGGGGTGTGGGGGGCCAAGTCGGGGCCCCCCCACGTAAAACGGGCGGGCCATCTCGGGGCCCCCCATGTTACAAGGTGCGAAACTAGCGGAGGCGTGGACCCTCAGAACATCTACGACGACCCCCGGTTCTTCGCGGGCTATTCGACGCTCGAGCGATTCGGCGCCGGCTGGAAGCGGGCCATGGAGCACGCCGATCTGCTGGCGCTCCTGCCCGACGTCAACGGTCGGCGGGCCCTGGATCTCGGCTGCGGCGCCGGGCAGCTCGCGCACCATCTGGCGACGAGCGGCGCCGCCGAGGTCATCGGCGTCGACGTGTCGGAGCGGATGCTGGCCCTGGCGCGAGCGGAGTTCGCCCATCCGCGTGTCACGCACGCTCGGGCCGCGATCGAGGACGTCACGTTTCCCGCGGGGCGCTTCGATCTCGTCGCCAGCGTGCTCGTCTTCCATTACGTCGACGACTACGCGGGGTTGGCTCGACGCATCGCCGGATGGCTGGCGCCCGGCGGTGTCCTCGTGTATTCGACGGAGCATCCGATCTACACGGCGCGCGCCTCGGGCGACGGCTGGGCACTCGATAGCGCCGGCCGGCGCACGTGCTGGGGCGTGGATCGCTACGCCGACGAGGGCGCCCGCGAAGAGACCTGGTTCGTGCACGGTGTGCGGAAGGTGCACCGCACGTTCGCCACGCTCATCAACGGCCTGCTGGACGCCGGGCTGGTGATCGAGCGCGTCGTCGAGCCGATGCCCGACGAGCCGTGGCTCCGCAGCCACCCGCAGGCCGGCGACGAGCGGCGCCGGCCGATGTTCTTGCTGGTCCGGGCCCGCAAGCCGTGATGGGTAACGCCTGGGTGCAATCGCGTACCCTCATCGGCGACTGAGGTTCAGCCCGGCGCGCCCGACTCCTTGAAAGTCGGGGGGTTGGGCACGGTACGGGTCTTGCGATCGCAGAGGAGCCATGTGGCTCCTCGCCCTCATGATCCTGATCATGCCGTTCGAGGCGAGCCCCTACCTCTATATCGCCCCCAACTTCCTCGGGGTGTTCCCGGACTTCACGGTGATCAAGCTCCTGGGGCTCGTGGGCTTCGCCTGGGCCATGATGCGACTGGCGAGCGGCCACCCGCACGGCGCGCTGCTCGGCTCGCGGCTGGCCTCGCTGTTCCTGCTGTTCTTCTTCGGCGTGCTCTTCGCCGGCCTCGTCAGCGGTAGCGGCTTCCTGGCGATCTCGCGCTACCTGGCGTTTCTGACGTTCCTGCCGTTCGTCCTCGTGAGCGTGCAGACGCAGCAGGACCTCGGCCGCGTGCTCCGCGCCATGGCCCTGAGCCTCCTGATCGTCTTTCCGTACGCGCTGCGCCAGATGATCCGCTTCAACGACCGGCTCGGCGTCGGCCTGTACGAGACGAATTACTTCGCCACGATCCTGGTGCTGGTCATTCCGCTGGCGTTCGTCTTCGCCGCGCAGGCGACCGTGCCCTCGCGGCGCTGGCTCTGGACCAGTGCCGGCCTGCTCCTGGTGCTCGAGCTGTTCCTGACGTCCTCGCGCGGCGGATTCCTGGGCCTGCTCGTCGCCGGCGTCGTGTTCCTCTATCGGCGTCGCGGCCTGGCCGGCGCCGTCGGCGTGATGGTGATCATGCTGCTCGGCCTCATCATCGTTCCGACGGACCTCGGCTCGAGGTTGTGGACGGTGTTCGAGACCGAGACGGCGGCGCCCGCCGGGCTCGAGGCGTCGAACAAGGCGCACACCGCGCTGTTCTTCGCGGCCCTGCGAATGATCGCGGACAACCCGATCTTCGGCGTGGGGCCGCTGAACTTCAAGTCGCTGAGCACGCTCTACACGGGTCTGGAGCAGGGTAATATCGCCCACAACTCGTTCCTCGAGGTCGCCGCCGAGTTCGGCATTCCGGTCTTCGTGGTGTTCGTCATGCTGATCTTCGCCACCTTCCGCATCCTGAACCGCGCCGAGCGGCTCGGCGCCTCGCCCGAGGGCCGCCAGCTCGCGGGCTGGGCGGAAGGCCTGCGTAGCGGTCTCATCGGCTTCCTCGTGGCCGGCTTCTTCATCAGCGCCCAGTACGAGAAGATGCTCTGGCTCGCCGTGTTCGTCACGATCGTGCTCGGCCGCTTCGCGGCCGAGGTGCGCGCGGCCGAGCTGGCCGCGCCCGCAGGCGCCGACGGCCTCGTGCTGGAGCCCGTGCCCGAACCGTCGCGATGAGCGCGTCCGCGCTCCGCCGCGGCAGCGTGTTCGCTGGGCTACTCCTGCTCGCCGCCGCCCTGCCGCTCGCCGTACGTGGCGCCGAGAACCGCGCAATCCCCGTCGGGGGCCTGACCGCGCTGCCCGGCGCCGAGTCGCCGGGGCCGAACCTCGTCAAGAACCCCAACTTCGAGGCGCCGGCCGGCGACCTCGCCGGCTGGAGCGCGCGCGTCGGCGGCCCCTGGTCGATCGATCGCGGGGGCCGCGGCGGGCGTCCCGCGCTGCGCCTGACCAGCGCCGAGGCCCAGTCCGGCGTGCCCCAGCTCGAGCAGACGGTGACGCTTGAGCCGGGCCTCTACACGGTGGGCGGGTGGTTCAAGGCGGACCACCTCGGCACGAAGGACCCGCGCAGCGGCGTACGCGTGTGTCTGGACGCGCGGCCGCGCTTCAACTGGTGGCACTGCACCGACGTGATCCGCGGTACGACGGACTGGACGCAGCTCACGAAGGGCGGCATCGCGGTGTCCGAGCGCGGCCCCTACAAGGTGGCCGTCGGCGCCTATGGCGCGCCCGACGGCAGCGCGTGGTTCGATGAGATCAGCCTCACCGAGCGGCGCAAGCCCGCGCTCGAGGTCTACCTGCTCTACCCGAACTTCCGCGGCATGCTCTTCGAGGACCGGCCTCAGGTCGTGCGCGTCGCCGTGGGCGCGCCCCAGAGCGCCCGCGTGAGGCTGGCGCTGCTGGAGGAGGCCGGCGGCGCGGTGGCGCGCGAGCGCGTGATGACCGGGCCAGGAACCGCGGAGCTCGACGCCGCGGGGCTGCGCGGCAACGCCTGGCTGCTGCGCGCCGAGATGCTCGACGCCGCCGGCGCCGCCACGTCACGCTATCCCGACCACCGCATCGTGCGCGTGCCCGCCAAGGCGCGGGAGGATCTGCGGTACTGGTACGACGAGCGCAACGTCCTTCACATGGACGGCAAGCCGGCGTTCGTGATCGGCCTCTACACGACGGGCGGCTACTCCACGACGCGCGCGACCTACGCGCAGGGCGAGAACGGGTGGGGCATCACGAAGATGTCCGAGGCGCCCGTGAACATGCTGATCAACTATCACCTCGGCCGCGCGCCGATGCCCGCGCTGATGACGTACATGGACGAGCTGGCCTCGCGCGGCATCCGCTATCTGCAGACCGTGAACTTCTACTACCGTGACGACCCGCAGTACAAGGAGATCGAGTATCCGGCCGCGCGGGAGGGCGAGGAGGCGCTGAACCGGTGGGTGGCGCGCACCCTGTCGTCGCACCGGGGCTTCGCCGGCTTCTACACCGCCGACGAGCGTCCCTCCGAGATGGTCCCGCGCGCGTTCGCGCAGCACCGGGTTCTCGCGGCCGCCGCGCCGGGCACCATCACCTACGCCGTCCTCGGCGACGGCCTGGAGCGCCAGGCGCCGCTCTGGCGCGACGCGGTCGACGTGATGGGTCTGGATCCCTATCCGGTCATCAAGCCGGCCGGCCAGAACGACCTCGCGATGGTAGGCGAGTGGACACGGCTCGGCCAGGACGCGGTGAAGGGCAGCCGGCCGGTGTGGATGGTCATCCAGTACTTCCCGCTCACCGGCGCCGGCGGCTGGCCCTCGGGCCCCGACATCAAGACGATGAGCTGGATGGCCATCATCGAGGGCGCCCGCGGTCTTTTGTACTGGTCGTGGGGCGAAAAGGGCCTGGCGTGGGTGAAGGAGCCGCGGGAGCGCGAGCGGAGGTGGGGCGAGCTCGTTCGCATCACGAAGGAGATCCACGCCCTCGAGCCGGTGCTGCTCGCGCCCGACGCGCCGGTCGTCACAGGCGGTCCTGCCGCCGTGCGGGTCCTGGGCAAGCGCAGCCCCGACGGCGCGCGCTACCTGTTCGCCTACAACACGGGCGCGGGAGCGGTCACCGCGTCCTGGACGCTGACCGCCCCCGCCGCCGCCGTCATGGACCTCGACGCGCAGGCTGCGGGGCCCAAGGTCGAGGGCACCGGGTTCGTGGCGACGTTCGGTCCCTACGAGGTGAAGCGCTTCCTGATTCGCTGAGCCGGCTCAGCCGGCCGCGGTGAGCCGCGTGAGCGAGCGGCGCCCGGCCACCACGCCCTCCAGCGTCCGCAGCAGCACCCACGGCTCGATCGGCTTGCGCAGCGCCAGGCGCGCGCCCGCCTCGCGCGCGAACTCCAGCGCGTTGCGGCGCATTGGATCGCCGTCGGCCGACATGGCGACGCACACGGAGTCCGGGAAGTCGCGCGTCAACTCGCGGATGGTGTCGATGCCGTTCTTGCGCGGCATGAAGATATCCACCAGCACGATGTCGGCCGGTCGCTGCCGGTACTTGTCGAGGCCGTCCTGGCCGTCGACCGCGAGCGTGACCTCGTAACCCTCCGTTCGAAGGAGCATGTCGAGAACGTCGCGCGTGTCGTCGTGATCTTCGATGACCAGGATGTGGACCGGTGGGGGCCGAAGGCCGGTGACTTTCGTAACGGGGGGAACGACTTCGAGCGCTCGGGGCCGAACCGCTTTCCCGGAAATGCTCATGCAGCCTCCGCTCGGGCGAGTTGGTCCAAGGCCTGCCAGCCGCGTGCCACGCGTAAGTCCGCGTCGTGACATAGGTGGCGGTCCCGGACTGAGAGAAGTTTTGCCGAGTCTCACACGTAAGCTGTCCACGGCGCGACGAAGGTATGACCCTTGCAATCGGTAGGTATACGAATAGACGCGGTGCGCGGACCAGCGTATTCCTTCAGCGGTCCGCCTCGCCCCAGAGGACAGCGTGGACCTGACCGACACCGTGAAGAAATCCGAGAAGGCCTCCGGCACCACGACCCGGATCGTGCTCGCGGACGACCAGAACGTGGTCCGCGAAGCGATCAAGTGTCTGCTCGAGATCCAGGACGATTTCGAAGTCGTCGGTGAGACGGCGGACGGCCTGTCCGTGGTCTCGCTCGTCGAGCGCCTCAGGCCCGAAGTCCTCATCGTCGACGTCGCGATGCCCGGCCTGTATGGCATCGAGATCACCCGGCAGGTGCGCGACCGCTCGCCGAAGACCGCCGTGATCGTGCTCTCCCGCTATGTCAACGAGTGGTACGTGACGGAGGCGCTGCGCAACGGCGCGTCGGGCTACGTCGTGAAGCAGGCCGAGGCCCACGAGCTGACGCGCGCCGTCCGCACGGTGGCGCAGGGGCGGCGGTATCTCAGCTCGCCGCTCTCCCCCGAGGACGTCCAGTCGTGGCTGCTGCAGGCCGAGCGCCTCACCGGCGACTCCTACGAGTCGCTCACCGGCCGCGAGCGCGAGGTGCTGCAGCTGGTGGCCGAGGGCTACAGCAGCACGCGCATCGCGCGCCGGCTCTCGATCAGTGTGCGTACGGCGGAGGCGCATCGCGCGAACGTCATGCGCAAGCTCCGGCTGAAGAACTACACGGCCCTCATCAAGTACGCGCTCGCCCGCGGCGTCCTGCCGCCGATCGAGCCCCTCCCCCCGGGCTTCCGCGCCCTCAAGCGCCGCCGCCCGGCGCCGCAGTAGCGAGCGCCGCCGCCGGCGGTCAGGACGCGCGGGCGCGCGGGGCCAGGAACGTCGAGCCCGCGTAGTCGCTGCGCACGCCCTGCACACCCGCCCACGCCGACCTGAGCGGCGCCCACGAGCGGGTGCGTACCGTCGCGTGGAGCGCGCCCAGCACCACGCCCGTCATGAACCAGACGAAGGCCAAACGCGTCGCGGGCGTCTTGGGCACGTGCTTGTCGTACAGGAAGGCCCAGGAGGTGAGCTGCGCCTCCTCCAGCCGCTTCGCCGGCCGCGGCGCCTTGTTGTGCACGATGCGTGCGTCGGTGGCGATGGCGAGACGGCCGCCGCGGCCGACGAGCGACCAGCACAGGTCGATGTCCTCGCCGACGGAGGCCGCCCGGTAGCGCGCGTCGTGGCGCAGCTCGGCGAGCGCGTCGCGGCGGAACGACATGAGAGCGCCGGTGAACATCCGCACGGGCACGAGCGCGCCCTCGGGATAGCGACGCCAGTACCAGTAGACGGGCTGGCGCTCGTCGCGGAACGGCCCGCGCCGGAAGATCCGGTGGTGCACGCGCACCGGCCAGGCCGGCCGCGGGTAGTTCACGATGACGGGCGCGAGGCCGGCGAGGTCGGGCACGCGCGCGTAGTGGGCGAGCAGGCGCTCGACGACGACGGGCTCGGGCGCCACGTCGTCATCGCAGAAGACGACGATCGCGCCCCGCGCGCGGTCGAGACCGGCGTTGCGGGCGGCGGCGGCGCCGTTGATCGTCCGGTCCCATACGTACACGAGCGCGGGCCGGCTCGCGGCCGGCGCGGCGTCGACGAGCGCCTGCACGGCGCGGCGGCCCGCCTCGGTGGCGCTCTGGTCCACCACGATGAGCTCGTCGGGAACGACGGTCTGGGCCAGCAGCGCACGCACGGTCTCCGCCAGCAGGGCCGGCCGGTCTTTGGTCGGAATGATCGCGCTGACGTTCACGATCGCTGCCTCATGAAGAGCACGAGGCCCACGAACGGCATCAGCGCGACGGCGTAGACGACCTTGCCCCAGACGATGTGGGGCAGGCCCATGGCGGCGCCCGCGCCCCACAGCTCGGCCAGGACACCGGTGCCCGTCACGCGGGCGAGGTTGGCCAGAAGGGCCACCACGACGGCCGCGAGGACGATGCCGGCGCACCGGAGCGGCCGCCGCTGGGTCGTGCCGGCAAAGGCCACGCCGATGACGAGCATCGCGAGGAGGAAGCGCAGGCCGTTGCACGCCTCCGTCACGTGCAGCGTCACGCTCGGCAGGCGCAGATGGAGATCGTCGCGCGTCACGGCGACGCCGAGCGCACCCAGCGTGTGCTCGGCGACGAGCGCGGCCAGGCGCTGCAGCGGCAGCGAGAGCGCCGGCAGCGCGCCCTCAGGCAGAGGCGCCATGAAGACGAGAAAGCCGATCGGGAACGCCAGCCGCCGTGTGTGCGCGGGGCCGAGCGTCAGCAGCACCAGCCCCAGCAGGACGCCCGGCAGCGACACCGCCCGGAGGCTGAGGCTGCCCGCCGCGATGCCGAGCGCGAGCGTCGTGAGCCCGGCGGCCGTGATCAGAAGGCCGGCGGGCGCCGGGCGCGGCGGGGCGCCGTCGGACGCGTTGCATGCCTCCCGGGCGAGGTACGCGCTGAAGAACGGAACGAGGAAGCCGTAGCTGTAGTAGCTCACGCGCAGCCAGACTGAGACGAGGTCGCGTAGCACCGGCAGATAGAGCACCAGCACGGCGACACCGAGGATCACAGCCGCGGCCGTCTCCGCGCGCGGGCGGGACGCGGCCGGCGCGCTCGGCCGAGCCGCAGCCGAAGGCGAGGCGAGCTTGTACTGCCTGCTCACGCCGCCTCCGCCGCCTTGCGGCTCGCGTGCTCGACGAACCAGGCCCACGTCCGTGCCAGGCCCTCCTCGACGTCCACGGCGGGGCGCCAGCCCAGCAGGCGCGCCGCGCGCGAGGGATCGAGGACGCTGCGCCGCACGTCGCCCGAGCGCACCGGCTCGTAATAGGCGCCCACGGCCGGGCGCGCGACGGCTTCGATCACGCGCCAGAGCGCGTTCACGCTGGTGGCGCGTCCGGTGCCGATGTTGACGATCGCCGTCTCGTCCCCCGGGGTGGCCACCCGGAGCGCGGCGAGATTGGCGGCGACCACGTCCTCGACGTAGACGAAGTCGCGGACCTGCTCGCCGTCGCCGAAGATCGTGGGGGCCAGCCCGGCCAGGATGCGCTGCATGAAGATCGCGACCACGCCGGCCTCGCCGTGCGGATCCTGGCGTGGGCCGTAGACGTTGGCGTAGCGCAGCACGACCGCCTCGAGGCCGAAGGTGGCGCGGAAGTAGTCGAGGTAGTGCTCGACGGCGAGCTTGGCGACGGCGTAGGGGCTGCGCGGCCGGCAGGGATGCGTCTCGTCGGCCGGCGGGCCCGTCTGCTCACCGTAGATCGCGCCGCCCGTGGAGGCGAACACGAGCCGGCGCGTGCCGTGGCGGCGCGCCGCGTCGAAGACGTTGAGGGAGCCGAGCACGTTGATCTCGGCATCCGCCTGGGGCGCCTCCACCGAGCGGCGCACGCTGACCTGGGCGGCGTGGTGGCAGACGACCTCGGGGCGCTCCTCCGCGAAGATGCCGTCCAGCGCGGCGTCGCGGATGTCGACGCGGTACACGCGGGCGCGCGGAGCGATGTTGTCGGCGGAGCCGGACGAGAGGTTGTCGACGACCGCGACGTCGTGGCCCGCGGCCAGAAAGGCGTCGGTGACGTTGGAGCCGATGAAGCCCGCTCCGCCGGTGATCAGGATGCGCATGCGAGCTCTCCCGTGGTCAGGCGCCGCCGGCCCGTGCGGCCAGGAGCCGGCGTGTCGAGGTCGTGAGCAGCGTCCATTCGCGCGGGCCGAGCGCGCGGGTGGCCACCGCGGCCACCAGGAACGCGGCGGCGCCCGCGGCCGCCGCCAGGATCAGGCGTGGGAGCTCGTGCGAGTCGCCGGCGACCACGCGCGCCACCGCGAAGAGCAGGGCGGCGGCGAGGCCGATGCGCGCGATGTCGCCGACGGGGACGCGCGCCCCGTGCAGGCGCGCCATGCCGATGAACGCCCACATCGAGGCCACCAGCTGCGCCATGCTGTTGGCGAGCACCGCGCCCGCCGTCGCGTGGCCGGGAATGAACAGGAACGCGAGCACGAGGTTGAGCACGACGGCCACGCCGGTGGCCGTGAGCGCGCAGTGGCGATCGCCGACGGCCTGCAGCGAGGCGGCCGCCACCTTGCGCAGCGCGCCCAGCACCGCCACCAGCGCCAGCACGCCGAGCAGGCGCGCCGCCGGCAGATAGGCGGCGCCGTAGAGCCAGTGGATGACGCCGGGCGCGAGGGCGGCCACCAGGGCGGCGATCGGCGCGCCCGACAGCGCCACGTAGCGCATGGCCGTGCGAAAGACGCGCTCGAACTCGTTCCGGTCGCCGCGGCCGTGCAGCGCCGACAGCGTGGGCAGCAGGGCGCCCACCGCGATCTCCGGGATCACCATCACCCGCGTGGCGAGACCGAAGGCGAGGCTGTAGAAGGCGATCTCCTCGGGCGGTGCGTACATTCTCAAGAAGAAGATCTCCGAGCGGTCGCGCACGAGCGCCTCCATGACGGCGACGACGGCCAGCGAGGCGACGTAGCCGCGGATCTCCCCGCGCGCGCCGGGGGCCGGCATGACGGCGGGGCCGCCGAGGACGTCGCGGGCCCGCGCACGCTGCATGAAGCACGACAGGGTGGTGCCGAGCAGGAGGCCGAGCATGAGGCCGAAGATGTCGAAGCCGAGCGCGACGACGGCGATCGAAGCCAGCAGGTGCACCGCCATCTTCACCGTGCTCGTCTGCGTGGTGAGGTCGTAGCGCTGGGCGCCGAACACGGCGTGCGTGTAGATGCCCTCGACGGTGACGGGCACCAGCAGGAGGGCCAGCACGATGAAGGGCAGGCGCAGCCGCGGCTCGACCTCGGTCAGCACGATGGCCATGAGCGCGACGAGGACGAGGCCCGTGGTCACCAGCTGGCGTCGCATGAAGAAGCGCACGAAGCCCCACGCGCGCGCGCGCTCGCCGCGCGCGTAGGCCTCCGCCGTGTACCGCACCGTGGCCAGCGCCCAGCCGAGCGTGGCGATCGCGGTCAGCACCCGCAGCGCCCAGAGCAGGTACGAGTAGTCGCCCATGAGGCTCGGACCGAGGCCGCGCGCCAGCACGACCGACATGACCAGCCCGGAGCCGAGGCCGATGAAGGTGACGAGGCCGTACCAGGCGGTGTTGCGCATCAGTGCGGCGCGCACGCTGCCGGCGGCGGTCTCGGGCGTCACGGTCTCCGTGGTCATGCGGCGCGCTCCGGCAGCGCCTGGCCCGCCGGCGCCCAGACGGCCTCGGCGCCGCCGCGCGCGGCGCGGGCGAGGCCGGCCACGCCCGCAGCGCTGACGGTGCAGAAGTAGTAGGGCAGCGCGAGCGGTCCGAGCCGGCGGCCGAGGCGCTCGGCCACGAAGCCGGCGGCGGCCAGCGCGTAGAACACGCCCTGCGCGACGAGCGTTGCCGCGTACACGGGCCCGGCGCCGACCAGGAGCACGTTGGCGACGAGCGCCACGGCCAGACAGGGCGCGGTCGTCCAGCGCAGCGCCCGGTGCGAGACGAGCATCCAGACCGCGCGCCAGCGCCCCGCCCGGACCAGCGCAGGGAGCCACCGGTGTAGGAGATGAGCGCCCTGAGCGATGATCCGCACGTGGCGGCGGAACTCCTGGCCGCCGTCCCTCGAGGGCGGCTCCACGGTCACCGCGTCGGCGTCGAAGCGGCAGCGATAGCCGGCCAGGCAGACCTGGATCGGATGCAGGAGGTCGTTGACCTCGGAGGCGGCGAGGTCGCGGTAGAGCGCGCGGCGCAGCGCGTAGATCGCGCCGTCGGCGCTGGCGAGGAAACCCAGGGCGGCCTCCCCGGCCTTGAGCGCGGCCTCGAACCGCACGTAGCCGCTCGCCGCCACGCGCGCGTCGCCGCCGGCGCCATACAGGCCCTGGCCGCTCACGAGCCCCACGCGGGGGTCGGCGAAGGGCGCGGCCAGCCGCGCGATCGCGTCGGGGGCGAAGAGCGCGTTGGCGTCCGTGAACACCAGCACCTCGCCGCGCGCGGCGGCGACGCCGCGGTTGAGCGCGGGCGACTTGCCGGCGCGCGGCTCCTGGCGCACGAGCCTCACGCGGTCGTCGGGGTAGCGCTGCACGAGCGCGTCGGTGGCGTCGGTCGAGCCGTCGGAGACCACGATCGCCTCGAGCCTGGCGTACGGATAGCGCTGGCGCGCCAGCGTGCTGGCGAGCTTGGCCGCGACGCAGCCGGCCTCGTTGTAGGCGGCGACGATCACCGAGACGTGTGGTGTGACTGCGCGCCGTCGCGCCGCGTCGCCGGGCGCCGGGCGCCTCAGCGCGAGCAGCAGCAGGGGGTAGCCGACCCACGTGTAGCCGAGCAGGGCCGCGGCCGCCCAGAAGACGACGGCGAGGGCGTTCACGCCGCGAGCCTCCGCCGCTCCACGCCGGCCGTCTCGCGATAGACGCGCGCGGTGGCCTCGACCTGGCGCGTGAGGTCGAAGCGATCGAGGACGAAGTCGCGGCCCGCGCGCCCCATCGCCTGGGCGGCGGCGGGATCGCGCAGGACGGCGCGGAGCGCGCGGGAGAGCGCCCCGGGTTCGCGCGGCGGCACGAGCCGGCCGGTGCGGCCCTCGCGGATCACCTCCGGCGTGCCGTCGACGGCGGTGGCGACCACGGGCTTGGCCATGGCCGACGCCTCGATGACCGTGAGCGGCATGCCCTCGTAGAGCGACGGCAGGGCGAGGACGTCGAGGGCGTCGAGCACGCGCGGGACGTCGGCGCGGAAGCCGGCGAAGAGGACCGAGGGCGCCACCCCGAGATCCTTCACCCGGCGCTCGAGGGCGCCGCGGAGGCTGCCGTCGCCGACGAGGAGCAGACGCGCGTCGGGAAACTCGGACAGCACCGAGGGCCACGCGTCGAGCATGTAGACGTGCCCCTTCTGCTCCTCGAGGCGGCCGACCACGCCCACGATTGGTGTCGGGCGGTCGATGCCCAGCTCCTTGCGCACGGCGTCGCCGCCGGCGCCGGGCCGGAAGACGGAGAGGTCGCGGCCGTTCGGGACGACGACGATCTTGCGCGCGTCGTAGCCCTTGCCGGAGATGAGGAAGGCGCGCGCCGCCTCGGACACGGCGATCACGCGATCCACGAACCGCGACACGAGCCGGTCGGCGAGGAAGTGGCCGCCGAGGAGCCCGCGACGCCAGCCCTCGCGGCCGTGATAGGTCTCGACGACGCGCGCGCCGTGCCAGCGCCCGAGCGGCGCCGCCACCGCCGTCGAGCGGAACAGATGCGCATTCAGGATGTCGGGCCGGACGCGCTCGATGAACGCCGACAGCTTGGCGACCTCGTCGCGGCGCCGCCACGACTCGGCCTCGACGGCCAGCGTCTCGACGGCCACGCCCTTCAGGTCGGGCGCGAAGGCCTCGAGGAGCGGGGCGGGCGCGGCGAGCGCCAGCCGGAACTCGCGCGGATCGAGTCGCCGCGCCAGCGCGAGGACGACCTCCTCGATGCCGCCGCGCACCGGCGAGGTCAGCGCGAACAGGACGGACACGCGCTTCATCTAGGCGCCTGCCACGGGCGAGACGGGCGCCACGGGGGACACCGGCGCGGCGCCCGCGCGCCGCGCGCTCTCGCGCAGCCCCGCGTCCTCCAGCAGCACGTCGTGGATGCCGGTGATGTGGTCCACGCCGCGGTCGACCGGCACGCTCGAGAGCAGCACGGCGTCGGCCGTCGGATCGCTCGGGTGGTAGCCGTGCATGCCCGCGAAGCGGACGGAGCCCATGTCGCTCGGGCAGAGCAGCATCCCGGGCTTGAGCAGAAAGAGCAGGTGATAGTACCGGTCGTCGTCGAACGCGACGCCCAGGCGCTGCAGCTCGCCCGGCGTCATGAGCTGCCCGCACGGGTGCTCGGCGAGGAAGTCCGTGAGCACGCGGCGCGCGCGCTCGTTCCAGACCCAGAAGCGCGCCATCGTCGAGTCGTAGGCGGGCAGGTAGTCGCCGGGCACGGACAGGCCGAGGGTGGCCACGTCACGCCGGAGATCGCACGTCCAGCGGATCGGCGTCATGCCGTGATCGGAGAAGACGAACATCCGCACGTCGCGCCGCGCGCGCGTGGCCGCCTCCCAGACGCGCCGCAGCCCGGCTTCGTACCAGTCCACCCTCCGCTTGACGTGCTCCGGGTCGTGGATGTGCCAGTGGAGCTCGGCGTCGAGCCCGCAGAGATAGAGGAACAGCACGCGTGCGTCGGTGGCGGCGGCGCGCTTGGGCGCCAGATCCAGGATCTGCGCGTCGGTGTGCGCGTGGTAGTTGTAGCACTCGTAGCGCAGACCGTGCCCGCGGAAGGCGTCGAACAGCGAGGGGCAGTCGAGACCGCCGGGCTGGTAGATGTCGCGCTTCTCCGTGAGGTCGAAGTACGGCAGGTGCGCCACCGGATAGTCGTAGAGCGAGAAGTAGCCCGAGTAGCCGGAGAGCCGCCGCGCGGCCGACTTGAGCACGCGGCGCGCGACGCGGTTTTCCACGAGCGGGCTCGGCAGCGGCGCCAGCGCGCGCGTCCAGCGGAAGGGCGAGCGCTGGGGGTCGTAGTAGAAGAGGTTCCAGTGGCCGTGCTGGCTCGGCGTCCGCCCGGTCAGCAGCGTCGGGATCGCCCCCGAGCTGTAGCCGAGAATCGTCGTCAGCCAGCGGCGGTCGGGCAGCACGTCGTCGAGGAACGAGCGGTTGCGGACGACCTCCCAGCCGAGCGCGTCCACGAGCACGTAAATGGAAAGCGGCGTGTCCATGTCTCCCTCAGTTGTTGCGAACGCACCAGCGCCAGAGCGCCGTCACGGCGCCGCGCGCGGCGTCCGGCGTACGCGGGGCGGCCCGGTCGGCAAGCGGCAGCAGCGGCCTCACGTCCGTGGGCGCGCGGCTGCGGTCGCGCGCCAGGTCGACGTAGGCGAGGGCGCCGGCGGCGTAGAGCAGCGCGCGCGGCGTCGAGCGCCGGGCCAGCGCGAGCGCGCGGAGCGGACTCACGGGCAGGGGCGCGCGGTTCGGATGCACGGCGAGCTTCGCCCACTCCCGCAGGCGCCGGGAGCGCGACGGCATGGCGGTCCAGCGCGCCAGCAGCGCGTCCAGCGGCGCGCGCCGGCCCGTCAGCTCCTCCAGCTCCCACACGAGGAACGCGCGCAGCGCGGGCACCCCGTCGACGATCCGCCGCTTGAGCCACGCGCGCTGCGTGCCGGCCTCCGCGTGGGGCAGCAGCGGCTCGGCGCTGGGGTCGAGCTTGGCGCGCGCGGCGCGCTCGAGCTCGCGCTCGAAGTCGGCCGGGAGTCGGGCCGCGAGCCTGGGCGTGCTCGCGAGCAGCCGCGCGAAGGCGGCCGGCCGCTCGGCGTAGGACGTCGCGTGGGCGCCCGCGAAGGCGAGCGCGGAGCCCGCGAGATCGAGCACGAGCTTCACCCGCTGGTACGCGACGTCGAGCAGCGCCTCGCCGGCGAGGCCGTCGAGACGGTCGTAGGCCTCGAGCTGCTCGATCGTCCGGTTGAACACCAGGTGCAGCGCGTCGTCGCGCGGGATACGCTCGGGCCCGAACGCCGGGATCGCCCTCAGCAGATCGGCCGGGCCCCACACGACCTTGCCGTGCGTGGCCAGGTCGTAGACAAAGATGGAGGGGCGCGCGCGGTGGCGCAGGTAGCCCACCTCCACGGGGCCGAACTCGATGTCCACGGAGACGCTCGGCGCGCCGAGCCGCGCGCTCGCCTCGCGTCCCCAGTCGCCGACGCGGCGGCGCAGGGCGCGGTAGTCGGTCATGCGCGGCACGATCACGAGGAACTCGATGTCGCCGAGCACGCGCAGGTGCCCGTTCACGGCAAGCACCGTGCCCTCGCCGCGCGAGAAGCTGCCGGTGAGCACCAGCCCCACGAGCTTGCCGGGCAGGCGATCGGCCAGGAAGCCGGCGCAGCCGTCGACGACGCGGCGCACCGCGCCCTCGTGCTGCGCGTTGCGGCAGAGCGGAAAGCTGGGGAGGATCACGCGGCCTCCACCACGCGGCGCCGCGCGAGCTGCTCGCGGACGACGCCGGCCGCCGTCTCCGCCACGCGGTCCACGCGCCCGACGTTGAACAGCACCAGGTCGGCGAAGGCCTTGGTCGGCTCGACGTAGGCGGCGTGCGCGCCGCGCACGGTGGCCTCGAACTGCGAGAGCACCGAGCGGTGGGTGCGTCCGCGCTCGCTCGTGTCGCGCGCGATGCGCCGGGCCAGGCGCACCTCGTCGGGCACGTCGAGGAACAGCGCCAGGTCGAGCAGCCGGCGCGCCTCCGCCTCGTGCAGCAAGAGAATCCCCTCCATCAGCAGCACCGGTCGCGGCTCGACGACGGCGTCCTCGCCGATGCGCCGGTGCGTGCTGAAGCAGTAGCGTGGCGGCCGCGCGGGCAGCCCGGCGCGCAGCGCGCGCAGGTGCTCGAGGAACAGCGGCGTGTCGAGCGCGTCGGGCACGTCGTAGTTGAGCGCCGCGCGCTGGGCGGCCGGCCGCTCGCTGCGGTCGCGGTAGTACGCGTCGTGGCAGAGCATCGCCACGTGCTCGGGGCCCAGCGCCCCGGCCAACGCGCGGCAGAGCGCGGTTTTGCCGCTACCGCTCCCTCCGGCCACGCCGACGACGAAGGGCGCGCTCACGCGGTGGCCTGCACGGCCGGCGCCGGCACCAGTCGCGCGTAGAGGGTCTCGTAGCGCTCGGCCACCGTGCGCCACGTGAAGCGACGCTCGACGAGCTGGCGCGCGTTGCGCGCGAGGGTGTTCGCGAGCAGCGGCTCGCGCAGCAGGCGCCGGATCGCGCTCGCGAACTCCTCGTCGCTCTCGGCGCCGAGCACGTGCTCGCCCACCACCACGCCGGGCAGGCCGGACAGCGTCGGGCGCGAGGCGACCACCGGCGTGCCGAGCGCCATCGGCTCGAGCAGGCGCGCCGTGCGGCCGAAGCCGGCGTCGAGCGGGCTCACGTACACGGCTGCGCCCCAGACGCTGGCGCGCAGGTCTCCGAGGCTGCCGCTGACGCGCACGCCGGGCAGGGCCGCGAGCGCGCGCGCGGCGTCGGCGGTGCCGTCGGTGCCGGCCAACAGCAGCTCGGCCCGGGGCACGTCGCGGCGCACGCGCGGCAGGATCGCGCCGGCCAGGCGCCGCGCCGCCTCCACGTCGCGCGGGGCGGAGAGATCACCCGTGAAGACGAGACGCCAGGGCTCGCCGCTCCGGCGGTAGATGTGCTTGACGCCGTCGATCCCCGCGGGGATGACCTCGACGCGTTCGAGCGCCACGTGCTCGGCGAGCGCACGGCGATCGTCCTCGGATTCGACCACGCAGGCGGTGGCCGCGCCGAACCACGTGCGCGCCCACGTCGTCTCCACGCGCTCGTCGAGGCGCGCGGCGAGCCGGCGCCACGCCGAGCTGCCCGCCCGGCGAACGTCGCGTGCGCGCAGGGTCGCGGACTCGTGGCAGGCGAGCACCGTCGGCGCCGCGGCCGCCCGCGCCAGCGGCGCGAGCAGCGCGCCCTCGAGGTGGATCACGTCCGGCGCGAAGCCGTCGGCGACCCAGCGGACCAGGCGATCCAGCGCGCCGAGGGCGTCGGCGGGGCGGCCGGACAGCGCACGGCGCCAGCGGCCGCCGGGCACCGTCTCGACGACCGCCGCGCGCGAGGCCAGCCAGCCGCGTCGGGCGGGGGTGTCGCCGCCGCCCGTCGCCGCGACGATCGCGACGGTGTGGTGGCTCGCGAGGCGATCGACGAGGTGCGAGGCCGCGAGACGCGCGGCCTCGTGGCACGGCAGATAGGGCAGCCGTGGCGTGACGAACAGGACCCGCATGGGTTACGAGGCCCGCGCCGCGACCCGACGGGCCGGGCGAACCTCTTCGAAGACCGTCTCGATCGCGCCGAAGGAAAACGCGGCGAGCAGACCGGCGAGCTTGCGCTCGGCGGTCGCCAGGCCGGTGTAGTGACGGAACCGCTGCACGAACGTCATCGGCGGCCGCGGCTGGTCGGGATCGAGCTCCCACGGATGCACGTAGAAGACGACCGGTCGCTTTTCGCGTGCGTTGACGCTGGCCAGCGCGCCGTGGACGAGGGCGGCCGGGAACAGCCGGAAGAATCCTCCGCCAAGAGGCAGGTTCACGCCCGCGCAGCGCGCGGTGCCGACGGGCACCTCCCAGAAGTCGATGCCCTCCACGTTCTGTGCGACGTGAGGGAAGCGCGGCGCGTCGGGGAAGCCGTAGCGGTCGTGGACGACGGGATACATGGAAGAGTCGTAGACGAAGCCCTCCTCGATGAGCACGCCGAACGCCCACGGGGTGTCGCGCCGGATCGAGTAGTTCGGCGCGCGGTAGCCGCGCACGAGGCGGCCCGCCGCCTGCTCCACCGCGTGCTTGGCGCGCCGGATGTCGGCGCGGAAGCCCGCCGGTCCCAGCCGGTACACGGGCGTGTGATCCCAGCCGTGGCTGGCGATCTCGTGCCCGCGCTCCACGATCGAGCGCACGAGGCGCGGCTGGCGCTGCGCCACCACGCCGAGCGTGAAGAAGGTGCCGCGCGCACGGTGGGCGTCGAGCAGGTCGAGCAGGCGCTCGGTCTGTCCCGCCACGCGGCTGGGCAGGCGCCGAAGACCGTCGACGCCGAGGGCGGCTTCGAACTCGTAGCCGTGGTAATACTCCTCGACGTCGACGGTCAGTGCATTGACGACCGTCTCAGCCAACCCGGCCCCCGAGCGTCCGCGGCACGAGGCGCCGCCACGACGGCTCGTCGTCGGCGACCGTGGTCAGCGTGCTTCGCTCGTCGTCGTTGAAGATGACGCCCAGGCCGCGCTGGCGGCCGACGACGTTCATGCAGTCGCGCAGCATCTCGCGCGGCGTGCGGTTGGCGCGCACGACGACCACGAAGCCGTCCACGAGGTCGCGCAGGATGCCGACGTCGGGGAACGGCAGCACGGGCGGCGTGTCGAGCACGACGTAGTCGAACCGGTCGCGGAGCGCGGCGAGCAGGCTCGCCAGGCGCGGCGACTTCAGCAGCTCGTACGGCATCGACGAGGCGGTGCCGGCGGGGACGACGGCGAAGGCCACGCCGCTGGGCCGCGCGATGATGGCGTCCACGCCCATGGTCGCGTCGAGCAGGTAGGTCGACAGCCCGCGCGCCGACGGCACGCCGAGGGCGCGTCCCACCGCCGGGTGACGCAGGTCGGCCTCCACGAGGACGACGCGCGCGTCGGGCGCCTGGGCGAGCGCGCCCGCCAGGTTGAGCGCCGTGATCGTCCGGCCGTCGCCGCGGCCCGGGCTCGTGATGGCCACCGTGCGCGTGCCGCGCTCGTGGCGGAACGTCTCGATGGCCAGCCGCACCGCGCGGTACTGCTCGGCCGCGTGGCTCGTGGGCTCGAGCAGGCTGACGAGATGGTCGTCGAGCTGGCCCTGCTCGCCCTCGCCGTCGCCGTCGATCTGCCAGGTGAAGCCGCGGCGCCCGAAGGTGGTGCCGTTCTCGCGCACCGGCGCGCCGTAAATGGGCGCGGGCGCCGGCGTGGCCGGCGTCGGCGTCGGCGCGGGACGGCGCTGGAAGGGCGATTCGACCGCGGGCGCGGCGACGGGCGCCGGATCCGGCCGGGGCGGCTCGCGGTGCGGGGGCTTGGGCCTCGGCTCCACGCGTGCGGGCTCCGGCTTGGGTTCGGGACGCGGCTCCGAACGTCGCGGCTCGGGCCGCGGCGTTTCGCGGCGCGGCGCGATGACCGGCTCGACCGGCGGCTCGGCGACCGGCGCGGTGCTGGCGACCACTGGCTCGCGCTCCTGCTCGACCTTCTCGAGGGCCTTGAAGAACTTGCTCACGGCCTGTCCTCCCTAGGGATGGGTGCCGCCGGGCATTGCGGCGAGCCAGCCCAGCGCATTCGCGGCGAACGCCAGCAGAAAGACGATGACGACCACGAGGAGTGCCACGCCCGAGCGCGCCGCCCAGAGGGCGCCGTTGCTGGGCACGAGGCTGACGCTGCGCCGCTGTTTCCACTCGCGACGCTCGCCCTCCTCGAGGTACTCGATGGCTTCCTGCACGATTCCGGCGTCGATGCGCCGCTTGCTGTCGGCGTAGCCGGACAGCAGGCAATGGTCGCAGACGATGTTGATGACGCGCGGCGTTCCCTGGCTGTAGTCGGAGATCTTCTGGATGGCGGCGTCGGAAAAGATGCCGGCGTCGGTCGCGCCCGCGATGCGCAGGCGGTGGCGGATGTACTGGCGCGTCTCCTCGGGGCTGAGCGCCGCGATGTGGCAGCGGAGCCCCACGCGCTGCTTGAGCTGGCGCAGCTCGGGCAGGTTCAGCTTGTCGCGCAGCTCGGGCTGGCCGACGAGCAGGATCTGCATGAGCTTCTGGCTCGTCGTCTCGAAGTTCGACAACAGCCGAACGGCCTCCAGCGTCGGCACCGAGAGGTTCTGCGCCTCGTCGATGACGAGCACGGGGGAGCCGCCCTTCTTGTGCTGGTCGATGAGGAACTCGTTCAGCTCGAACAGCCGCTGCGCGTGCGTCTGGGCCTCCGACTTCACGCCCCAGTCCTGCAGGATGTACTCCAGCAGGCCCTCGATGTTGAGGGCGGAGTTGTGGACGTAGGCCACCGGCGTGCTGGCGTCGAGCCGCTCCAGCAGCGTGCGCAGGAGCGTCGTCTTGCCGGTGCCGATCTCGCCGGTGAGGACGATGAAGCCCTTGCGCTCGCGGACGCCGTAGATCAGCTGGGCGAGCGCCTCCCGGTGGCGTGGGGACTGGAACAGGAACTTCGGGTCCGGCGTCGGGGCGAAGGGCGCCTCACGCAGACCGTAGAAGCTCAGGTACATGACCTACCTCCCGCTCGTCGTGGCCGTCTGCGGCGCCTGCGGCGTGAGCAGCGTGACGAGTCCCTGGTTGTCGTGCGCGACGACAAATGACGTGCCGGCCACCACGACGAGGCCGAAACCCACCGCCGCCGTCGCCCAGCGGCGCTGGCGTAGCGTGCGCGCGCGGTCTTGTTCGGTGGTGATGCGCGGGATCGCCGACAGCACCGGCAGCGGCAGCGTGGAGCGGATCTCGTCCACGCCGCGGAACGAGGTGTCCACCTGCTCGGCGAGCACCACGGCGGCGCCGCTGGCGCCGATGGCCAGGGCCAGGCCCACCAGCAGCAGGCGGAAGCGGTTCGGCCCCGCCGGGCGCTCCGGCAGGCGCGCGGGCTCGATCACGCGGAAGTTCTCGCCCTTCTGCCGCAGCTCCAGCTCGGAGGCCATGTCGGCCTCGCCGCGCTTGGTGAGCAGCGACTTGAAGAGCTCCTTCGAGGTGTCGTAGTCGCGGGTGAGGATCGCCAGCTCCTGCTCGTGCTTGGGCGTGTTCTCGAGCCGGCGCGTGTAGACGGCGATCTGGGCGTTGATGCCGCGGATCTCCTCGGCGGAGGTCTTGGCCTCGACGGTCGCCTGGTCGAGCTGGGTCATCAGGCTCGCCACGTAGGCGTTCTCGGGCGGCACGCGCAGGTCGCGCCCGATCCGCTTCGGCGCGCCGGCCACCGCCTTGGGCAGCGCGGCCGCGGCCTGCTTCTCGGCCTCCACCTTGGCCTCGAGCACGCGGATCTGCTCCTTGAGCTGGACGACGTCGGGGTACCTGTCGCTGAAGCGCGTCTGCGTCATGGCCAGCTCCTGACGGAGCAGGTTCAGACGCGCGGCGGCGGTATCGGCCGGCGTGACGCTGGGCCCGGCGGCGCTCGGTGACGCCGTCGACGGTATCGTGGTGTCGATCTCGCCCAGCGCGTTGGTCAGCATCTGGCGCCGCTCGGTGGCGCGGCGGTTGTTCTCGTGGGCGAGCTGCAGCTGCTGCTGCAGGCGCTCGAGCGTGCGGAGGTTGACGTCCTTCTGCTCGGGCAGCTCGCCCAGGTTCTTTTCCTTGTACGCGGTGATCTGGCGCTCCTGCGTCTGAAGCTTGTCACGCAGGTCCCGGAGCTGCGTGCCGAGGAACTCGGAGGTGCTGGCCGCCGCCTGTTCGCGCTGGCGCCCGTTCTCCTCGATGTAGAGCGAGGACAGCGTGTTGGCCACGCGGGCGGCCACCACGGGGTTGGCCGCCGTGTAGGAGACGGTGAAGAGGAACGAGCGGCTCTCACGGCCGCGCTGCTCGCGCTGGTCCATGAGCTCGATGCGGATGTCCTTGCGCATGCGATCCACGAGGTCGTCGGTGGAGCGCGCGTTGCGATAGAGGCCGTACTGGCGCGCGATCTGCGTCAGGCGCTCCGGCGTGAGGATCTCCTGGCTCAGCGTGAGCAGCCGGGCCTCGATGTCGGCCTGGACGGTCGGAGTCACGTAGCGCTCGGGGATCGCCTGGCGGTTCACGAGCACGAGCGAGCGGGCGGTCCACAGGCTCGGCAGGAAGACGGCCAGGGACACCGCCGCCGTCAGCACGAACAGGAATGGCAGTACGGCGAGCACCCGGCGTCGGCGCAGGATTTCGAGCAAGCCGGACAGGCCCGGCCCTTTGGCGGTCTCGTCGTAGGCGGTCGGCGGAGTCGGCATGGAATTCATCCTCTAGGGAACGACGACCACGTCACCGGACTTCAGCGTGACGTTGTCCTGGCTCCGGTTGTCCTTCACCACGCGGTTGTAGTTGAAGGGGATCTTGCTCGTGGTGCCGCTGGCGTCCTTGCGGAGGATCATGATCTTGCCGGGCGAGGCGAAATCGCGGAAGCCGCCGGCCAGCGCGATGGCCTCGAGCACGGTGGTGTCGGCCTTGAGCTGGAGCACGCCGGGCTTCTGCACCTCGCCGAGCACGGAGACGCGATAGCTGCGCACGTCGGTCACGGTCACCGCGACCTCCGGGTTCGGCATGAACTCGCCCAGCGCGCCCGCGATCTTGTCGCGCAGCTGCATCGGCGTGAGCCCGGCCGCCTGGATGTCGTGGAGCAGTGGCATCGAGATCTTGCCGTCCGGCCGTACGGGCAGGGTCCGCGACAGGGCCTCGTTCTTCCACACCGTGACCTGCAGCATGTCTTCGGGCCCGATCACGTAATCGCTGCTGAGGGGATAGCCGCCGGCGGGCGCGACGGCGGCCGACGGCGTCGGCGTCGCCACCATCGCCGACGGGCTCGCCGCCGTGGTGGGCGAAGCCGCGGGCGTGGCTGCCTTGGGCTTGGCGGCGCTCGGCGCCTGGCCCGGCGCCACCGGGACGGTGCGCTCCGGGCGGGTCTGGGCGTGGGCGGTGTAGACGCCGAAGCCGGCGAGCATCGCGGACGCGACGACGAACCACTTGAGTGTCATAGGTGTCCTCCTGGTGAAGTGGCTCAGCTCGCGGCCGAGTCCTGCTTCAGCCCCATGTCCTTGATCTTGTAGAGCAGCGCGCGGTAGCTGATCTTCAGCATCTTGGCGGTCTTCACGCGGTTCCACCGGCACTGCTCGAGCGCGCGGCAGATCACCTCGCGCTCGGCCTCGAGGACGGCGCGGCGCGAGATTTCCTTGAGGGACAGGCCCTTGGTGGCCGCGAAGGGCTCGGGCACGGCCGCGGGCGCGGCGGCGACCGGCACCGGTGCCATGAGCGTGCGTGGCAGCGCGAAATCTTGAAGCACGATCATCCGCTTGATGAAGTTCTCCAGCTCGCGGATGTTGCCGGGCCAGTTGTATTGCATGAAGGCCGCCATCGCCTCCGGCGGCACCTCGCGCTCCGGGAAGTTGAAGAGCCGCGAGTAGCGGTGCACGAAGTAGTCGACGAGCGCGGGGATCTCCTCCCGGCGCTCGCGCAGCGGCGGCACCAGGATGTTGATGACGTTGAGCCGGTAGAAGAGATCCTCGCGGAAGCGGTTGCCCGCCACCTCCCGCGCGAGATCGCGGTTGGTGGCACAGATGACGCGCACGTCGACGCGGATGTTGTGGCGGCCGCCCACGCGCGAGAACTCGCCGTCCTGCAGAACGTGGAGCAGCTTGGCCTGCAGCGCGGGATGCAGCTCGCCGATCTCGTCGAGGAAGATCGTGCCGCCGTCGGCCAGCTCGAAGCGGCCGGGCTTGCGCTGATGCGCGCCCGTGAAGGCGCCCCGCTCGTGGCCGAACAGCTCGGACTCGAGCAGCTCGCGCGGCATCGCCGCGCAGTTCACCTTGACGAAGGTGGAGCGCCGCCGCGGCGAGTGGGCGTGGATGGCGCGCGCCACCAGCTCCTTGCCGACGCCGGTCTCGCCGCACACGAGCACGGTGACGTCGGCGCGCGCGGCCTGCTCGATGACGGAGAGGATCTCGCGCATCTGCTGGCTGGTGAGCATCGCCAGCTCGCGCTGCACGCGGTCGCCGTTTTCCTCGACGGGCAGCGCGGCCGCGGCCGGCTCGCGCCGGGGGCGGCCGGAGACGCCGCGGATCACGTGCTCGAGGTCCTCGGCGGTATAGGGGCGGCGCAGGAAATCGTCGGCCCCCGCCTGGATCGCCTCGACGATCTGCGAGCTGTGGCCGTTATCGGCGACCATGATCACCGGCCCCGAGGCGGACAGCTCGCCCGCGCGGCGGAGCAGGTCGATGCCCGACATGCCGGGCAGGCGGATGGCGACGACGGAAAAGGCCACGCGTCCGGCCCGCGCGAGGAGCTCGAGCGCTTCCTCGGCGGTGCCGGCCGCGAGCGGGGTGTAGCCCCAGCTGGCGAGCTGCGTGGTCACGCGGCGACGCTGGTCGGGGTCGCTCTCCACGACGAGCACGGGACGGCCGGCGATGGGTGTGGCGTATGGCGACGCGGCGTCGAAACTGGAGGCCTTCATCGGGAATCTTTCTTCCATCGGGCTCGACCTTCCGTCGCAAGAGGCGTGCCGCACCCGTTTTTCGCGGCTTTAGCGCGCACATTGAAAAGGCGCGCATAGCTCGTCACGTGTCGCGGCCCCACTCTGGGAGTGGAGGTGCCCGATAGGGGAAAAGGTTTGACGCGGCTCATCCCGGGCGCTTCCCGGACAGCACGAATTTCACGGTGTCGAACAGGATCCAGAGGTCGAAGCGGAGCGACAGGTGCTTGATGTAGTAGAGGTCGTAGCAGAGCTTGCGCGTGACCTCCTCGATCGACATCGAGTAGCCGGCCCGCACCTGGGCCCAGCCCGTGAGTCCGGGCCGTACCTCGTGGCGCAGGTTGTAAAAAGGGATCACGGCCGAGAAGGTGGCGACGTTGGACACCATCTCCGGCCGGGGGCCGACCAGGCTCATGTCGCCCTTCAGGATGTTCACGCACTGGGGGAGCTCGTCGAGGCGGTAGCGGCGTAGGACGGCGCCGAAGCGGGTCACGCGGCTCGCGTTGTCGCGCTCCCAGATGCCGTCGGCGCCGCGCTCGACCTGCCGCATCGTGCGGAACTTGACGAGGCGGAAGGGGCGGCCGCCGAGGCCGATGCGCTCCTGGATGAAGAACACGGGCCCGCGCGACTCGAGCTTGATCGCGAGCGCGATGAGGGCGATCAGCGGCGCCATGGCCACGAGGAAGATGCTGGCGATGACGACCGACATCGCGCGCTTGAGCGCGAGCTGCGCGCGCGAGACGCGGAAGCCGTCGCCGAAGATCAGCCCGCTCGGCGTGAGCGATTCCACGGCCAGCCGCCGCGTGAAACGCTCGTACGCCTCCGTGCCTTCCTCGACGCGCACGCCGCGGAACCGGCATGACAACAGCGCGGAGACCGGCAGGTTGCCGCGCCGGTCGGGCATGGCCACGATGATGCGGTCGGGGCGCGCGCGCAGCACGACGTCGGGCACGTCGCCGTAGGCGCCGAGCCGCTGCATGCCGGCCACCGCGTCGCCCTCGGGCGTCAGCACGCCCGCCACGCGCATGGCGAGATCGGGACGCGTCGCGATCTGCTCGGCCAGCTCGGCCGCGAGCCGTCCGCCGCCCATGATGACGACGCGCTCCGAGAACGGCGCGCGCTTGGCGAGGGTGTAGACGGCGAGGCGGAGCACGAGCACGGCGAACAGCATAACGAACAGCGCGTAGGGGGCGAGGTTGCCGCCGATGATCGCCGTGGGGAACAACAGATATGTCCCGGCCAGCACGAGGGCGGCGAAGCCGAGGGCCCGGCAGAGGCGCGTGAAGAGCTGGCCCGCGTCGTGCGGCGCCTCGAAGTCGTACAGGTCGTTGTAGTAGAACGCGCCCAGGCACACGGCGGCGACGATGCCGACGCGCGCGGCCAGCCGCCAGAGGCTGCCCGCCGAATCGTCGGTGACGGGTGACCACACCGCGATCGCGGTCGCGAGCACCGCCAGGGTGGAAACGCCGTCGAGCCACGCGAGACGCTGAGCCAGGGACATGGTTGCGCCGGGTACCTCCGGCTGCAACCTGTGGGGGCAAGGTCAGTGCCAAACCGTGCAAACGCTCGCAGAAGCCTGCGTTTGGGTGCGTTTTTCCGGCAGCGCGAACGTCAGGCGGCGGTGGGGCGGGCGGGGAAGTCGGACAATTGATGCATTCGTCTGCACCCGCCGTGAGTAAGCGAGTGCAGAAATCTAGGGACGATCGAAGGTGATCGGGTAACCGAATTGCAAACCGACGAACAGGCGGTTCTGGTCGGCGTCGGCGGCGAGGAGGTTGCCCGCGGTGTTGCGGACCTCGGTGCCCGTGCGCTGCTGGTAAAACTGGTAGCGCGCGACCGCGGCCATCCACGCCGTGAGGCGGTAGGTCGCCTGCAGCGGCAGCGTGACCGACGAGATGTCGATGCGGTTGTTCTCGGCGGATTTCACCCACGAGTAGCGCGGCAGGAACGACAGCGTGAGCCCGCGCATGAGCGTGAAGACGTCGAGGCGGCCCGCGAGCGAGGTGTTGTCGGTGACGCCGCCGAGGCCGCCCGCGGTGGCGACCTGCCGGTCGAACCCGGCGCCGATCGCGCCGAACCACATTTTCTGCTCGTAGGTCGCGGTGACGGCGGGTGTGATGCGCGAGGCGCTGTGCTCGTGCTGCTCGAAGCTGGGTCCCCCGTTCACGGTGAGGGTGATCGTCGGCGTAACCTGCCACGAGACGCCGAGCCGCGGCGTGTGCGTTGTGATCTTCTCCTCGTGCTTGATGTCGAAGTACCCGAACTCGTACCCGACGCTGCCGCGCAGCTGGCGCGTGAGCGTGCGGTCGAGCCACACGTTGACGCGGTACACGTCCGAGCTCTCGAGCTCGCTGCGCTCGAAGCGCTGCACGGCCCAGGAGCCGCCGCCGCGCACCGTGGTGAGCAGGTCGAGCTGGTAGGCGGCGCCGCCGGCGAGCACGTTGCCCCACGATCGGTTGCGGCCGGTGGAGACGCCCTCCGGCGAGACGAGATTCGTGTCGGTCGTCGCGGTGAAGCCGTCGGTGAGGGTGAGGGTGAGCTGCTCGGTCGCTCGCCACATCCCGTCGAGCGTGAAATTCTGGGTGTTGAACGCGTTGTCGCGTGTGGGATCGCGCAGGTACAACTCCGACGTGAAGTTGTAGCCGGCGAGGAGGCGGTGGGTGCGGCTCTCCCAGATGAAATTGATCGCGGGCGTGATGCCCGTGATCAGGTCCCACTGCCGGTTACGGTTGTCCAGCAGGATGTTGTCGTTGTACTCCTCGCTGATCGTGATGCTCGGCAGCAGCGTGATCGGCGCCCGCAGGGGCAGCTGGAGCTTCTGCGGATCCTGCGTCGACGACGCACCGAACTGCGGCGCGATGGGGACGGGTTGCGCGGCGGCGAGCCCGGGACTGAGGCAGGCGACGAGCGCGACGCAGGTCGCGAGGGCCCGAACGGTCACGGCGCGACGAATATCACACGTCGCCGAGGCGCGGGAAGGGCTTTTTCGCGACCCCGGAGTGCAGGCGCTCGATCGCCTGATGGTAGTGCGTCAGCGCCGAGGGCTTCTGGATCACGTCGACCGCGCCGAGCTTCTTCACGTCTTCGATCTCCTCGGGCGTCGCGTGACCCGTGATCACCACGACGGCGAGTGACGGGCGCAGCCGGCGCACCTCGGCCATCACGTCGAGGCCGTTCATGCCGGGCATCGAGACGTCGAGAAACATCGCGTCAAAGGCGACGCTCTTGAGACGGTCCAGCGCCTCGCGGCCGGAGTGGACCACCGTCGTCGAGTGTCCCTGGCGCTTGAGCGATGTCGCCAGCACCTCGGCGACCTGCGGCTCGTCATCGACGATCATGATCTCCATTTGTTTTCCTCCCTTATGTAAGTCCTACAATATTCCCTGAACTTTCTACAATCAGGACCGCCCTCAAAAGGGGACTTCGGAGTGTAAGTCCGCGTAATAACTGGAAACATGATGTGGGTAAACTCTTGGCACATCGGGTGCAAATCCCTGCAGACCAGTCGAGCGTTGTGCAGCCGATACCCCAAAGAGGGAGAGAGCAAGGCAATGAGTGAGCCCCTGATGGCCCTCTGCACCAGCAGCAAGATGCAGCCGATCCGCGACTTGATCTCGAAGGTTGCGAGCACGAATACCACCGTGCTCCTCCGCGGCGAGAGCGGGACCGGCAAAGAGGTTCTGGCGCGCGCGCTTCACAAGGCGTCGCCGCGTGCCGGCAGGCAGTTCCTGAAGGTGAACTGCGCCGCGCTTCCGGGCGAGCTGCTCGAGTCCGAGCTCTTCGGTCATGAGAAGGGCGCCTTCACGGGGGCCTATCGCCAGAAGCCCGGCAAGTTCGAGGCGGCTCATCAGGGCACGCTCATGCTCGACGAGATCGGCGAAATGCCGCTGCGGCTGCAGGCCAAGCTGCTGCACGTGCTCCAGGACGGCGAGTTCTCGCGCGTCGGCGGCGAGAAGATCATCGACACCGACGTGCGGCTCATCGCCGCCACCAATCGCGACCTCGAAGCCAGCATGCGCGCTCATCAGTTCCGCGAGGACCTCTACTATCGGCTCAACGTGATCGAGATCCGCATCCCGCCGCTGCGTGAGCGCCGGGAAGAGGTCCCGGGCCTGGTCGACTTCTTCCTCAAGAAGTTCAACGCGCAGTACGGTCGCGCCGTCGACATTCCATCCGATACGATGCGCGTCTTCGTCGACTACCACTGGCCTGGCAACATCCGCGAATTGGAGAACGCCGTCAAGCGTGTCGTCGTGCTCGGCACGGCTCGACCGGTGCACACCGAGATCATCGGCAACATCAATCGCGGACCCCGCGTGACCATGCCGGGCGTGCCCACGGTGGCCGCTGCCGTGGCCAGCCCCGACGCGCCGATCAGCCTGAAGGAGATCGCGCGGCAGGCCGCCCGCGAGGCCGAGCGCGTGGCCATCAAGGAAGTGCTCGACCGCGTGCACTGGAATCGCGCGAAGGCCGCGCGGCTGCTGCAGATCAGCTACAAGGCGCTGCTCTACAAGATCGTGCAGTGCGGCCTCGTGGTCCAGGAGACGGAGCCGGAGAAGCAGAAGGAAGTCATCGCGTCCTGACCGGCGCGAGCCACTCGCGAACGGCGAGCCCGGACATCAGGACGAAGTAGAGCACGACGCGCAGCATCATCGGTCGGCCTCCTCAGGGCCGACCGAAGCAGCAACTCTCGTGCCCCGCTCGGCCGCAACGTCAAGTGCGTGGTTCCGGACGCGGGGCGCCCCGCCCGCCGGCCATCGCAGGGAATTTTTTTTCCGTCTTCAGGCATCGGCGGAAGGCCCGCGCCACGCGTGTTACCCTAGCGCCGTGTTCGATATCGGGCTTCAGGAAATGCTCGTCATCGGCGTGCTCGCGCTGCTCGTCTTCGGCCCGTCGAAACTGCCCGAGCTGGGACGGATGGTGGGCCGCGCGCTGCGAGAGTTCCGGCGCGCGAGCGACGAGTTCCGGTCCACCGTCGAGACGAATCTGCACATCAATGAGCCCGATCCGCCGCCGGTGTCCTCGTACGCTTCAACGCCGAGCGAGGCCGCCCCGACGCTGCCTTCCGAGACCGAGCCGATCGCGCCGGAGACGAGCGACCTGCCGGTGGCCGTCGGCACCGAGATCGTCGAGCACGGCGAGCCGTACTGCGCGCAGCGCGACTCGCGGCTCTTCCATCGCCGCGACTGCGGCTGGGTGGCGCGTATCCCCGAGGCCGAGCGTGTGTACATGAAGACGATGACCGAGGCGCGCGAGCAGGGCCTCGCCAGCTGTCCGGTCTGCGAGCCCTGGGAGCCTGCGTAGACCGCCCTCTTTTTTTGCTTGCCTTCCTCAACACCCGTTGAGTATCGTAGCCAGCCAAGGAAGGTGTCATGCGCGAGCTGACCGACAAGCAGCAAGAGGTCCTCGGCTTCATCCGCACGTTCGTCGCGAAGCACGGCGTGCCGCCCACCGTCCGGGAGATCGGCGACCGGTTCAAGGTGACGCCGCGAGCGGCGTTCGACCACCTGCGGGCGCTCGAGCGGAAGGGCGCGCTGCAGCGCCGGGTGAGCGCGGGACGGACGTCCCGGGCGCTGACGCTGACGGATCCGCCGACGCGCGCCACGCACGCGGTGCCCATCCTCGGCCGGGTTGCCGCGGGTCAGCCGCTGCTTGCGACCGAGAACCGCGAGGGGGAGCTGCACATCGCCCCCGCCTCGCTCCCCGGCCGGGCCGAGGATCTGTTCGCGCTCCGCGTACGCGGTGAAAGCATGATCGAGGCACACATCTGCGACGGCGACCTCGTGCTCGTGCGGCGGCAGGACAGCGCGTCGCCCAACGACATCGTGGTCGCGCTCGT
>Ga0137418_10000521_pt1 | contig 34742 bp, 32 predicted proteins | sample CZODoug3_1_2_16f_FD_122242 | JGI IMG/M metagenome (GOLD analysis project Ga0137418, IMG submission 122242) | Vadose zone soil fungal communities from Angelo Coast Range Reserve, California, USA - CZODoug3_1_2_16fungal (Hybrid Assembly) | ecosystem: Environmental > Terrestrial > Soil > Vadose... | reverse complement strand
GGCCAGGCGCTGGCGTACATTTACCAGGCCGACGCCGTGTCCGCGGTGGCGCGGCATGTCGGGATCGAAGTTATTTTCCACCTCGATCCGCAAACCGTCCGTGGGCAAATCGCTGCCGACGGCACCGATTTTGTTTCCGTCACAGCTCACGCCTACCCGGATCCATCCACCTTCTGTCAGGTTCGAAATCCCGTGGGCCACCGCGTTTTCCACCAGCGGTTGCAGCAGCAGTGGAGGTACTGCGCAATCGAGCGCTCCCGACTCGACCGACTCTTCCACGGTGAGGCGCACTCCGAAACGCACTTTCTCAACCGACAGGAACGAGCGCACGAGTTCAAGTTCCTCGCGTAACGGAATCACCGTCTTCTCTCCCAGTCCCAGCGTCTTGCGCAAAAAGTCGGCTAACAAGATGCACATCTCTCGCGCGCGCCCCGCATCGATACTGGTCAGCGCGCTGATCGAATTCAGGCTGTTGAAGAGAAAGTGCGGATTCACCTGCGCCTTCAGCGCTTTCAATTCCGAGTCGCGCGCCAGCACCCGCGCCTGAATCTCGCGCTTTTCCATCTCGCGCGAAAACTCTACTGACAGCAGGACGTAGTGCAAAGCCACAGCCAGCAGGTAAATCATCACGCCGCTCGCAAAGAGCAGCGGATAGTCCGGCACAAATTTCTGATCGAGTCCGCGAAACGCATCCACACTCGCCAGTGCACTGGCCCAACCTTTGGCGATTGCCACCCAAATACCGCTGATGATGACCGCGCCACTCAGATGCGTCAACGCCAGTCGATAGAAGCTGGAACTTTCCAGCGGAGTGCCGCGGCACGTGTACCACGCCGACAGACACATGAAGGCGTACACGAGGCACAGGGACGGCACCATGGCGAGCGTCTGTATCCAACTCAGGGCGCCCGCCGACTTCAATACGTACAAAAGGATCACAGTCAGCGGGGACCAGGCCAGCAGGTAGAGGCTGAGCTGCCGCAGATGCCCAAGGATGGGATGCATAGGGCGTCAGTTCTTGACTTCTATTCCGCCGAACACGGCGACGCCGCGGACATACAGCGTCTTGGCAGGAGCCGACCCGTCGGTTTGTACATGCTGCGTCTTATCGTTGTAGCCGCCGAAGACGCCCATTCCTTGTAGAACAACCTTCCAGTTCAAGGGCACGCGGATCTCGCCGCCGCCAAAAACGGCGTTGGCTTCGACATAGGCTTCGTTGCCGGCCATCTCTGCCCGCGAAAGATCCACTTCGTAGCCTCCGAACACTGCGAACAACCGAGCGCTGCGGAAATCCTTCGCGTTCACGTTCCTTTCGCCGCCTCCGAATATGTAAAAGGAGTCGAGATCGGCGTCGGTTGTGGACGCGGGCCCTCGGCACGCCTTTCCCGAGAGCGAATGCGCAACCACCATGAGCCCCACCACGATGAGGAACATCGGCCACGCCTGGCTCAACGTAATGTGGGTGATGCCCAGGCTGTTGGTTTGCAGTAGGACGCCGCCCACGATCAGACATCCACCCGCCAACCACTCGCCCCGCTCTTTCCCGTTAAAGATCTTGATCAGGCCGACGACGATCAGAGCCACTGGCCAGAAGTGCACGACGATACCGTGAGGAAAGATGCCGAGTTGGTTCAGCAGGAGGACGGCGCCGACGGCGATGATGATCAGCCCGGCAATCATCGCTCCGCTGCTACGCCTGGGACTGGGGTTCATGGGAGATCTCCGTGGATTCCCGGTCGCGCTTTGCAATTGACGACTCCGCCACCGGATGAATCAACAACAGAATCAGGCCTGCAAGGATCAGCAGCATGGGCCAGCCATGCACCAGCGCCGTGACGACAGGAACATTGAGCTTGGACGCCCAAGCGTCCAGTCTACTCTGGAAACTCGCGGTGCCTACGCCTGCCAGAACCGCGGCTGCTACGGTGTCGTGCGTCCAGAACGAATAACGATTGCTGCTTGCCATGGTGCAACTCCTCCGGTTCCGTTTGCCAGTCACTGACTGGTTACAGGCGGAGAGTAGCCGCAAGACGCTGCCCGCGCGTCAGCTTTTCGGCGAATGACGGTGTGCTACCGGCGAGTGGCGAAATGGCTCCGCGAGTACGACGAACGGCGCTGGGCACTCTCAGCGATGAGACACTGTCACTTCCAAATGTTTCGTGTTTTATTCGCCTTCCGATATGCTTTTGTGATACATCATTAGGTCATGCGCAAGGCAATTAACCATCTGAAGAAATGCGATCCCGTGCTGGGTGCGATCATTCAGCGGGTCGGCGCGTTCCGCATGGAATTTGGCGAACCCAACTTCCACAGCCTGGCGGAAGCGATCCTGTACCAGCAACTGAATGGCAAAGCCGCTGTCACCATTTTCAAGCGCTTCACCGAGAAGACCGGGGATCCGGTGACCCCGGAAGGCATCCTGAAATTGACGGACGCGGAGATGCGCGCCATCGGGCTCTCCAAGCAGAAGACGGCCTACCTGCGGGACCTGGCGGAGAAGACAAAAGCCGGCTTGCTGGAGTTCGAGCGACTGGGCGAGTTGCCCGACGAGGAAGTTATTGAACATCTCACGCAAGTGAAAGGCGTGGGCGTGTGGACCGCGCACATGTTCCTGATGTTCACGCTGAGGCGTCCTGACGTGCTGCCCACGGGCGATTATGGCGTGCAGGTGGCGATCAAGAAGCACTACCGCAAACGCAAGCTCCCCAAGCCGAAAGACATGGAGAAGATCGCGAAAGCGTGGGTGCCCTATCGTTCGATCGCGTGCTGGTATCTGTGGCGGAGTCTGGACATCAAAACCCTCTAGTGATTTTCAAATGCCAATTTCCGATGGCCGATTGAACGACCTACCGCAGTATCAAATTGGCAATTGGAAATTGGCATGTGGCCGTTCCGTTGTGCGCCGTTGTGTCTACTGTGTTTAAATTGCCATGGTGGCAACCGAGCACAAGATCCGCGTCCTGGTCGCGAAGCCCGGCCTCGACGGCCATGATCGCGGTGCGAAGGTCATCGCCCGCGCGTTGCGCGATGCCGGCATGGAGGTCATCTACACCGGCCTACGCCAAACTCCCGAGATGGTGGTGAGTGCCGCACTGCAGGAAGACGTCGACGTCATTGGACTCTCGATCCTTTCAGGGGCGCACAACGCGATTGTTCCGCGCGTGACCGACTTGCTCAAGCAGAACAAGATGGACGACGTCTTGCTACTCGTGGGTGGAATCATTCCGGATCAGGATGTTGAAGGCCTCAAGAAGGCGGGCGTCGCCGCGATCTTCCAACCCGGCACGGCCATGGACGACATCGTGAAATTCATTCGCGAGCACGTGAAGCCTCGCGGCGTGCCGGCGGGGTGAGAAGAACAGGTCTTGGGTCTCAAGTCTCACTGCTCACTTGGTACCATCCTTATTAGCGAACCTTTGAGCGAACCTTTCTGGCTTTTCCGTCATGACGGATCTCTCCACAACCCGGCTTCGCGAGATTCTTGCGCACACGATCGGTCCCGCACCCTGGTACTGGCAGACGTTTCCGGCAATCACTTCGGTCGCGCGGCAGCGTTTTGACTGGAGCCATCACGGTGAAGAAGGCCCAGTCGGGTACCTCGTGACGCTCGGGCTCGAACAGGAACCCGATAAGCCGCGCCTGGCGCTGAATACCTATTGCCGTCCATTCTTTGCACCGCCAAACTATCTGGGTGTCTGGTGCCCGGAAGGGCGTAGCATCCGCCTCGCCTGCTTCGATCCTGACTCGCTCAAGGCCTTCGCGATGGCGGAACTCGCAGGCTGGTTCAAGCAATCTCCGGATCGCATCTACGCCCACACAGAACCGGTGGCCGATTTCGAGGTGCCGCTCGACCTTGGGCCGGGCACGCACAAGATCGAAGTTCCGCCAGAACTCGCAATGGTGGAAGAACTGATCGTCCCCACCAGCTACAAGGCGATGTCGAATGACGATCCGGCCTTCGCTCTGTTCGTTTTCTACCTGCACGCCGGACTGGTCGAAGTGCTACCGCAGAAGTGGCTGACCGCTGCCCAGTACGAGGTGGGACAGCAGTGGATCACACGCGCGGGCCGCGATCCTGAGTCGCATCGCATCGTCGGGGAATGTTTCGGCGTCGGAACGTTTGTGCTCGAAGAGGATGGTTGTCGATTGGAACGGTGGTTGGAAAGACGGTAGCAGGCTTTGGGCTCTGGTGTTTGGGCTGTGGATAAGCGAGAAACTGTGCGTCTTACGTCGTTAGTGAGTTCTTAATCCTAAGGACCGCTACCGTCACCGGGTCATCAGCAATCGCGTCTACCAGCCCCATGCGTAGCGCCTGATCTGCGTGGATCTTTTCCGCGGCAATCAATAGTTCAACAGCTTTTCCCTTGCCGACCAGTCGTGGCAATCGTTGCGTTCCGCCCCAGCCGGTTATAAGCCCAAGGGATGCTCCACGATGCCCGAAGATCGCATGTCGCGATGCAATCCGACGGTGACATGCCAGCGCCAGGTCAAGCCCTCCACCCATGCAGTATCCATGCACGGCGGCAAACACCGGCGCAGGGAGACACTCGATTGCATTCATCAGGCTCTGCCCCATCTTCGAGAACTGGTATGCCTCCGGACCCGTGAGAGCTGCAATTTCCGCCAAGTCCGCTCCAGCGGAAAAGAACCTCGAATTTCCGGTAATGACAAGAGGCCTAGCCGAACTGGCAACATCGTAGACCGCCTCGGTCAACGCCCGCACACAAGCGCGAGTCAGACGATTCGTCCCATCTTCTGATCGCAGACGGAGCAGGCCCACTCCTTTTGCCATTTCCAACGAAAAATATGGAGAAGACAAAGCCACCGCGGAGCAGCATACAGCACCGCGGGAAGTGAGCCGGCCAGGCCTACCCCAGAGGCCGAAGCCTAGAGCCCAGAACCCGATTCCACGTTTGCGCCCTTCCGCGCTGCTGATATACCGTAGTCTGTTTGCAGACCTCGACCCATGGCCGACCGTAACGAAGTCTCGCAGTCCACCGCCTCGTCCAGCCTATTGCCCTCCAAGGTGGATCCTACCTCGGCACGCTTTGAAGCCAATATGCGGTTTATGGCCGACCTGGTCTCGCAGGTCCGCAATGAGGAAGAAAAAATCGGCGAAGGCGGGGGCGCCAGGGCCATCGAGAGCCAACATGCCAAGAAACGTTTGACGGCTCGCGAGCGCATCAATCTGCTGGCGGACCCGAAATCGTTTTTTGAATTGGGCATCTACGCTGCACACGGCATGTACGAGGAATGGGGCGGTGCTCCGTGCGCGGGCGTGATCACGGGGTTGGCGCGCATTCACACACGCCTGGTCATGATTATCGCGAACGATGCGACGGTCAAGGCGGGCGCGTTCTTCCCCATGACCTCGAAGAAAGTGATCCGCGCGCAGAACATTGCCATCGACAATCGCGTCCCGACGGTCTACCTGGTCGACTCGGCCGGGGTTTTTCTGCCCTTGCAGGAGGATGTTTTTCCCGACACCGACGACTTCGGCCGCATCTTCCGCAACAACGCGGTGATGTCGGCGCAAGGAATTCCGCAAATCGCCGCCATCATGGGCATGTGCGTGGCGGGCGGCGGATATCTGCCCGTGATGTGTGATCACGTCCTAATGACCGACGGCAGCGGCCTCTTCCTCGCCGGCCCCGCATTGGTGCAAGCGGCGATCGGGCAGAAATATTCCGCGGAAGAGCTCGGCGGCGCCGAGATGCACGCCGCGATCAGCGGCACCGTCGACTACCGCGAGCCCAACGACGAAGCCTGCATTGCCCGCATCCGCTCGATTGTCGAAAAGTGGGGATATCGGCGCCAGTCGCCCTGGGATCGCAAACAGCCCGCGGAACCGGCGCTGGCCGCCGAAGAAATTTACGGCATCTATGATTCGTCGCCCGCACGCCCTTATGACATGAAAGAAGTGCTGGCTCGTATCGTCGACGTAGGTCGGTTTGACGAGTACAAACCCGAGTACGGCAAGACGCTGATCTGCGGCTACGCGCGCATGGGCGGATTCGCCGTGGGGATGGTGGCCAACCAGAAACTGCACGCGCAGCAGGTCGACCGTGAAGGCCACAAGCGGCTGGAATTCGGCGGCGTGATCTACACGGAGTCGGCCGAAAAAGCCGCGCGCTTCATCATGGACTGCAACCAGAACTTGATCCCTCTGGTCTTTTTTCACGACGTCAACGGCTTCATGGTCGGTCGCGACGCGGAGTGGAGCGGCATCATCAAAGCAGGAGCGAAGATGGTGAACGCTGTCTCGAACTCGGTGGTTCCGAAGATCGTGGTGATTGTGGGCGGCTCGTTCGGCGCGGGGCATTACGCCATGTGTGGGAAAGCATACGATCCGCGCTTCGTGTTTGCATGGCCGACCGCAAAATACGCGGTGATGAGCGGCGATTCGGCCGCCAGTACGCTGGTGGAAATCAAGATCAAGCAACTGGAACGCAGCGGAAAGAAACTGAGTGAGGAAGAGAAGAAAGAACTCTACGAGTCGGTGAAGCAAACCTATGACGAACAGACCGACCCGCGATATGGCGCGGCGCGTTTGTGGATCGACAAGATTATCGATCCCGTCGAAACCCGCGAGGCGATCGTGCAGGCGCTGGAGGCAGCAGCGCTGAATCCCGACGTGCCGGAGTTTAAGGTTGGGGTTTTGCAGACATGATTCACCCCGGAGACAAGGAGACACGGAGTAACCTTCTGCATGAAGGCCTCACTGAGCACATCATCGGCGCCGCTATCGAAGTTCATCGCGCCCTTGGTCCGGGCCTTCTGGAATCGGCCTATGAAGAGTGCCTATGCCACGCATTGAACCTTCGTAGTATTCCGTTTCGACGACCAGTACCTCTTCCCGTAGTCTACAAAGGCGTGAATCTGGATTGCGGTTATCGCATTCGACCTGGTCGCGAACGATCTGATCATCCTGGAATTCAAATGTGTCGAACATATTTTGCCCGTTCCGAGGCGCAACTGCTGAGCTCATAAAAATGGCACACAAACAGGTTGGACTACTTCGGAACTTTCACGTTGCCACACATGTGAGAGGTGGCATTGTATGAAAGGTGATTTGATTTTCTCCCCGACTCCGTGTCTCCGGGGTGAATGGAAACGTGGCCAATAACACCATCAAATTGATCGAATGTCCCCGCGATGCCTGGCAAGGCCTGCAGGGCCAGATCCCTGCGTACATCAAAACGGATTACCTGAGAGCGTTGATCAGCGTCGGTTTCAAGCATATTGATGCCGTCTCGTTCGTGTCGCCGAAGGCAGTCCCTCAGATGGCGGATTCGGAAGAGGTCCTCGAAGAACTCGATCCACCCGACGACGTCGAGATCATCGGCATCGTGGTGAATGAACAAGGAGCGGAGCGCGCCATCAAGACCGAAGCCGTCCGCACGCTGGGCTTCCCTTATTCGATTTCTCCAAACTTCCTCCAGAGCAACCAGCGGCAGACCCTTGAGGAAGCGATCGAGGAACTGGAAAAGATCGGAAAGAAAGCAGGAGACGCCGGGCTCGACACGATCGTGTACGTCTCGATGGCCTTCGGCAATCCGTATGGCGACTTGTGGAACATTGACGAACTGCTCGAAGCAGTAGGGTTACTCGAGTCTGAAAGCATCCGCACCATTTCTCTCGCCGACACGGTGGGCATGGCGACACCGGAGCACATTCGCGAAGTCGTAGGCGCGGTGCTTGCGAAGTACGGCTACCTCGACATCGGCGTGCATCTGCACAGCCGGCCCGAGCAGGCAGCTGAGAAAGTGCTCGCCGCGTACGAGGCCGGTTGCCGACGTTTCGATTCGGCGATTGGCGGGCTGGGGGGCTGCCCGTTTGCGCAGGATGCGCTAGTGGGGAATATACCGACGGAGAAGGTGCTTGAGGCGCTTACACAGCGCGGAGTGCCGCCACCGATCACGCGCTCCTTGGATTCGCTACTGAAGGCGACTGCCGGACTGGCGGCGAAGTACACTGCTTCTTCGGCTGCTGATTAACGGTGGGCCTCGTCGTTTAATAAGTCGGCGAGCCAAACATGCGATCGGTGATCATTGCTACTGCGAACTACTGCTATGACTTGTCATCCTGAGCGCAGCGAAGGACGTGCTTTCCTATGCGGCGCTACTACGTTTACGTCATGGCCAGTAAATCGAGGTTCGTTGCATCGGTATGACGAACGACATCTGGCGGCGCGTCCGGGAAAACAAGCATGAAACTACACCCGGATGCGCCAGCAAATCCCGAATTCATCGTCTCGTTTATTTCGAAGAATTCAAGTACGTCGGCAATGGTATCGCCCGAGAAAAACGCCTCAAGGGCTGGTTGCGAGAGAGAAAGGTTGCACTCATTTATTCAGTCAATCCCACTTGGGAGGACCTCGGTGAGAAATGTTTGGATGGAAAGAACGTCATCCATGTAAAGCTGGACAAGAGCGCCGGCGAAAAGCAGGTCCTTCGCTGCGCTCAGGATGACAAATCTTAAGAGCGTTTGCAGAAATTCAAGAGACTTTGCACCCGCTATGTCCTACACCACGATTCAACTCGCTTACGACCGTGGCCTGGCGGTCATTACCTTGAACCGACCCGACAAACGCAACGCCCTCAGCTACGAACTGATTGAAGAGTTGTTCGCAGCGCTCGACAAGGTCGCGAAATCCTCGGCGTTGGTGCTCCTGCTTACGGGCGCGGGCAAGGCCTTCTGTTCAGGCATGGACCTGGAGAATCTGCAGAGCCTGATCGGGCGCTCGCCGGAGCAGAGCCTCCAGGACACGCAGATCATGGCCCGACTGTTCCGCACCCTCTACGAATTTCCCAAGCCCACGATCGCTGCAGTCAACGGCGCAGCCATCGCGGGGGGCACCGGACTGGCAACCCTGTGCGATTTCACGCTAGCGGTTCCCGATGCTAAGTTCGGATACACCGAGGTGCGCATTGGTTTCGTGCCTGCGATTGTGTCCACATTTCTGTTGCGCCAGGTGGGAGAGAAGATTGCCCGCGGTCTGCTTCTGACGGGACGGTTGTTTGATGCGGACGAAGCCCAGCGCATCGGATTGGTCAACGAGATTGTGTCGCCTGAGAATCTGCTGTCCCGGGCAGGCGAACTGGCGGCGCAGTTGATGGAAAATAGTCCCGCCTCCTTGCGCTACACCAAGCGTCTGCTCAGTGATGCGGCGCGGGCGGAGCTTGATGCCCAGATCAACGCGGCAGTACGCGAGAATGCCGCCATCCGCGAGACCGCGGACTTCCGCGAAGGCGTCACGTCGTTTCTTGAGAAACGCAAGCCCAAGTGGAGTTCCCAGGGATGAGTGAGAGCCAGGCCGCGTCCAAGATTTCTTCGAACCACCACGCCATCGTCAATGAGAGTCGCGTGCGGGTTCGCTATGCCGAGACCGATCAGATGGGCGTGGTCTATCATGCCAATCATTTCATCTGGTTCGAAGTCGGACGTGTGGAACTGCTGCGGCAGCTGGGGTTCTCCTACAAAGACATGGAGCAGCACGACAACTGCTTTATTGCGGTGGTCGACGCGCGCTGCCGCTACAAGGCCCCGGCGCGCTACGATGACGAGATCATCGTGCGCACGTGGCTCAAGAACATTCGCGAGTCAGTGATTCATTTCGGATACGAGCTTGTTCGGGTCGAGGACCAGACCGTGTTGGCGGAAGGTGAGACCAGGCACATCGTGGCCGACGCACAGATGAGGAAGACTGTGCTACCGGAAAAATACATGAAGATGTTTCGGGAGGCCGCGGCCAAGCAATCATGAGCGAAACCCAGAGCCTGAGATCGAGAGCCCAGAGCCAAAACTGAGAACCGCCCTTGAATGCTCTTCACATCAACGGAAACGATCTGACCCCGGAAGCCGTACGCGAGGTCGCCGTCGAGCGCCGGCCCGTGCTGCTCGCGGCCGATGCGCGCGAGCGGGTCAACGCCGCCCGCGACGTGGTGGACACGCTGGTCACCAACGATCAGGTCTCTTACGCGATCACGACCGGTGTCGGCAAATTGAGCGACGTCCGCATCGTCGGCGACCAGATCCGCGAATTGCAAGTAAACCTGGTGCGCTCGCACGCGGTGGGCGTGGGCGAGCCGCTTTCGATCGCCGAAACGCGCGCCATGATGCTGTTGCGCGCGAATTCGCTCTCCAAGGGATTCTCCGGGGTGCGGGGCGTGGTCATTGATACGATTTGCGAATTGCTCACTCGTGGTGTGACGCCGTGGGTGCCTTCTCAGGGCAGCGTAGGAGCCTCGGGCGACCTGGCTCCACTGGCTCACCTGGCGCTGCTGCTGATCGGCGAAGGCGAGTGCCACGACGGCAAGGGCGGCCGCAGGCCCGGTGCCGAGGCGCTCAAGGCCTCAGGCACCAAGCCGCTTGTGCTCGAGGCCAAGGAAGCCGTTTCGCTGATCAACGGCACGCAAGCCATGCTGGCCGTCGGCACGCTTTCGCTACTGGCCGCGGAAACGCTAGTCGACTCCGCCGATGTGATTGGTGCGATGGCTTGCGACGCGCTCAAGGGAACCGATGCGGCCTTCGACGAGCGCATTCACCGCGCGCGTCCGCATAACGGCCAGATCAAGACCGCCGCCAATCTCCGCAAGTTGCTCGAAGGCAGCGCCATTCGCGAGTCGCATCGCGACTGCGGCCGAGTGCAGGACGCTTACTCGTTACGTTGTATGCCGCAGGTGCACGGCGCCGTGCGCGATACGCTGGCCCATTGCCGTGAGGTCTTCGAGACCGAGATTAACTCGGCGGTCGACAATCCGCTGGTCTTCCGCGATCCCAAGTCGAAAGACGGCACGGCCGACGTGATCTCCGGCGGGAATTTTCACGGCGAGCCGGTCGCCTTCGCCCTTGACTTCCTTGGGATCGCGCTCAGCGCGCTGGCCGGGATCAGCGAGCGGCGGCTCGAGCGTTTGGTGAATCCGGCACTGAGTGAAGGTCTGCCGCCGTTTCTCGCTCCGGGCGCGGGATTGAATTCCGGCTTCATGATGCCGCAGGTGACGGCGGCGGCTCTGGTCAGCGAAAACAAGGTTCTGGCTCATCCCGCGTCAGTTGACTCGATCACGACGTCGGGCAACAAGGAAGACTATGTGTCGATGGGGATGACGGCGGCGATCAAGCTCAAGAAGATCGTGGAGAACACGCGCAATGCCATTGCCATCGAAGCCATGGCGGCTGCGCAGGCGCTGGATCTGCTCGCCCCGCTGAGGACTTCCAGGCGCTTGCAACAAGCACACGCCGCCCTACGTGCGGTCTCCCTGCCAGTCGAGAAAGATCGGGTGATGTACCAAGATTTCGCTCGGATTGCAGACGTAATCGCTGACGGGAAGATTGCTGAGGCGCTGCGCTAAATCCTTTTCACCGCGGAGACACGGAGAGAGGCGCTCACGGTCGTCCGGGTAAGACTTCGCACATTTAACACTGGCGGGATAGCAGATTCCTCCTCCCTCCGCTTCGCGCGGGGTCGGGATGACAAGAAATAGATTTTCTCCGTGTCTCCCTGGTGAATTCACACACTAACTCGCCTTCGCCGCTCTGCCATCCAACCCCAACTCCCCCGCAATCCCCTTCATCGCCTCAATGCAGAACGCGATGTGCTGTTCCAAATCCACACCCAGATCCGCAGCGCCGTTCACAATATCCGACCGATTGACGCTCCGCGCGAACGCTTTATCCTTCATTTTCTTTTTCACCGACGGAGCCTCCACCTCCGCCAGCGACTTGCCCGGCTTGACCAGCGCGCATGCCGTGATGAATCCCGCCAGTTCATCGCACGCGAACAGCGCCTTCTCCAGCGCCGAGTCGCGTGTCACGCCGGTATATTCGGCGTGCGACATAATGGCCCGGCAAATCTCCTCCGAGTATCCCCGTTCTTTCAGGATGGCATTCCCCTTGTACGGATGATCCTCAAGCCTCGGATATCGGTCGTAGTCGAAGTCATGTAGCAGGCCGACCACGCCCCACAGGTCTTCGTCACCGGAAAGCTTCCGCGCATAGGCGCGCATGCACGCCTCGACAGACAGTGCGTGCTTCAGCAAACTTTCTGATTGGGTGAACTCAGTTAGTAAACACCATGCCGCCGCGCGAGCATTCATGATTTCTTACCTGTTTTCCCCTGGTTTTCGCCGGATATCTCCGGCTTTCATACATCGCACTACTGTTTTCACACCAGAAACTCCTTGACATCCACAGGCTTCCTCCCTCAGATTACCTTTCAGACAGGAGCCTGACCAACGGCTCTTTGGAGTGCCCCCGCTCTGGCACCTCCCAAAACCTAGATGGCCACGACTCTTGCCCCGGTCGATTCAAGGGAAGTCGTTCGTTGCGATCACTGCCTGCTAGTTCAATTTCGTACAACCAATGACCTGTGCCGGCGCTGCCATGCTTCGCTCGATGAAGACGAGCCCGAAGTCGTAATCGCCGAGCCTCTGCCCCAGATCGTGCCCTCGCACGGAAACGGCCGCGGACATCTGAACCTGGCGTCGTCGATCCGCTCATTGCGTTTGCGCAACGGGCTAAGCCAGCGCCAACTCGCCACGCGTATGTCGGTACCGCGGACGTACGTCTCAAAGATTGAGAACGAAAAAGCCACCCCGACGCTTTCGTCCTTGGAACGGCTGGCGCGCGCCCTGGAAGTCACGGTGCCCGACTTGCTCTCCGGTGGTGAACGCAACCGCCAGGAAGAGATCCGCGACCTCGCGCAGGATCAGTTTATCGCAGAGATTCTGCCTTTCGTGGCGCAGCTCAGCGGGATGCAGATGCAAAGCATCGTGGCCCAGGTAAGAGATCTAACTCTTCGGCCCAGGAGATCATCGTAGAAGCGATGCTACAAGTTTAATCCGGGCAACCAGCCAACTCACAGGCCGAGGTCTTCGGACCCCGGCCTTTTTGTGCACTCGAAAGTGCCCTTCTTCGCGTCCTTCGCGCATCCTTGCTGCGCCCTTCGCGGTTAAATGCTTCTTGACACAAAAGCCTCACCGCAAAGGACGCAAAGAACCACCGCAAAGTTCGCGAAGTAAGACTCAGCAAAGTCGCCGACTGTGGTTGAACCGCAAAATTCAAGGCCCTTCACCCCAAGGCGTAAGGGCCTTGAAGCTGCGAATCGCAGAGAAGGCCAATCACTGCTTATCGTAAACGGCTGTGCTTTTGATCTTTTTGCCTGCTGAGTCTGTTCCGCTGACGGTGACCGTGCGAGTCTTGCCGTCCGCAGAGACCACGATTCGACCAGTCAAGGTAACTTTGCCGCCCTTCTTGTTGGTCAATTGGAGGGTATGGTCGTTGATCTCCTTGTAAGCCCGCGAGTCGGCGCTCGGATCGCCGGTAAGCGGATAGTCCTTGCCGTCGAACTTGCCGGTCCACTCGTTGTGAGTGGGTGCACCCTGTGCGTCGACGCCGTCCACCGTAACCTTCACGCTGTCGCCAGCGGCTTCATATACGACCATCGTATTCTTCGGCATCCCGGGACTTAACTTCGACTTGCCTTCGTTGAGCTTCCAACTCCCCATGTTGGCATTGTCGGCAAAACACAACGTCAGGCCGATAAGACACGTTACGAGCGTCATTACGATCGTTCTTGGTTTCATGCTGCCTCCTCAAAACGGAACAGAATCGTCGCCTGCCCAGCGGGCGACGCATTCTAGTTCCTCGCGAGGCTTTCCACAACGGTCGAATGCGTCCTCAAATGCAACGGCCTTCTCCAGGGATGCTCGGTATGAAGAAATAGAGAGAGGAATCGGGGATCGCGTTATCGCGCAGGCGACTCCGCCAGCAGCACATCCAGCCATCGCGCCAGACGTGCTTTGTCATCGCTGCTGTTGTTCGAAGAATCTGCATCGGTCAGCGCGGCTAGTTGGTGAGCCATCAGTTGCACCGCCACTTCCCGCGGGAGATAAATCGCATCCGGCGGCAGCGTCAGTTCCCAAACATCCGCACTCTGGCGATGGAGATTCCAGCGCTGAACTTTGGAATATTTCTTAGCACGACCACCTGCGCTGCTGATCAGCGAGAGCTCGCTGATGTGGATCTCCGCCCAGCCCTGGTCACCCTTTACCTGGACCTTCTTCACTTCGAAGTGATCGAAGGCAACGAGCGAGGGGTACAGCTTCAGGACGTCCCGCGCCACGAGCGCTTCACCCGCCTCCTGAAATTCCTGCAAGAGTGCGATGCGCACCTGGTCGGGTTTCGGGCGGACAGACTGCACGGTCACAACGTTTGGAACACTCGGAATTGTGGCGGACGGCGCTTCCGAGGACGCATCTGAGTCATTCTCTTCCGAATCTTCCGGAACGCTGGTTTCGGTCGTAGTGAGAATCGGCTCGCGGGATCCACCGTTCCGCAGACCCGCCGGCTTCAAACTCGCGCCACGATTGGATGCAGTCAGGAGAAGCGGCTCAGTTTCTCCTACGTATCGCAAAAAATGGGGACGACCACGGCGTTTCCAATAGGCGGAGTCATACGCCTGCACCCCGAGTCCCGAACGCAGCGCGCTGTAGAAAGTGTGTTGCCCGGGATTGACCACGATGCCCGCGTGGCCGAGCCACACCACCAGGTCCCCAGCTTGCGGCTGCGCCACTCTGCGAAACTCGTCAGTCCCTACGTACAGGTCGGACGAAGGAACGTACGTGTACGGGAATCCGGCTTTCTCGTAGATCGCGTGCACGAGGTGCGAACAGTCGGCCCCCGGCCGACCCGGATGCTTCGTCTCCAGCGCCGCGCCCAAAATCGCCAAGCCCTGGTTGGAATCCAGCAATTTCGCGGCGGGAGGTTTAGCAGGAACAGAGCCGGTCTTGCGGCTGTCCCCTTGTACACTGGGATGGCTTTGCGCGAGCAAGAGACACGAACTCGCCATCGACAGCAGGATCAGCCACGCGGCGCTTCGTCCCTTCGATCGCATACGTCTTTTGTAACGTTCTTCTCGGAAACAGCACAGATCACAGTGGTTCAATCCGTTCCACGAGAATATCCGCGTATCGGATGCACCTTAGGACCAGAAGAGTTGGAAACATACTCCAAAGCGCCCTGAATCCGCAAACCGGGTTAACTCATCAATAACGACATGAATCGGGAGAGCAGTGTGGATTTTATGTCTTCGCTGAGCGATTCGCCGGAGCCTCCGGCAGCGCCAGCAGTCCCGTGGGTTGCTGACGACTCGGCCTTGTTGGATGCGTATTCGCGAGCGGTTACGGGTGCGGTGGAGCAGGTCAGCCCGTCGGTCGTAAACATCGAAGTGCATCAATCGGTTCCGTCACGGCGTCGCGGCGAGCGGCAAGACCGTCATGGAGGTGGATCGGGATTCATCTTCACGCCCGACGGCCTCATCCTGACCAATAGCCACGTGGTCCACGACGCGAGCCGGATCGAGGTAACTGTCGGAGACGGGCGACGCCTTCCAGCGCGCACCATCGGCGACGATCCGGCCACGGATCTGGCGGTAATTCAGATCGACGGGGCGAGTCTGGTGGCAGCCCGACTGGGTGATTCTCAAGCCCTGCGGGTTGGCCAACTGGTAATCGCGATTGGAAACCCGTATGGATTCCAGTCGACGGTCACGGCCGGTGTGGTCAGCGCTCTGGGCCGTTCTCTGCGTTCGTACTCTGGCCGCCTCATCGAGGATGTGATTCAGACCGACGCTTCGCTGAATCCCGGCAACTCGGGCGGCCCCCTGGTCGCATCCGACGGACGAGTCGTCGGGGTAAATACGGCGACCATCTTGCCGGCGCAAGGTCTGTGCTTCGCCATCGGGATCAACACGGCGAAGTTCGTAGCTAGCCGCCTACTACGCGATGGAGGAATTCGTCGCAGCTACATCGGGGTCGCGGCACAGACCGTGCCCATTCATCGCCGCTTAGTGCGTTACTACGATCTTCCGAAAGAGACTGGCGTTGTCGTGCTCTCCACGGAACCGAACAGCCCGGCGAATAGAACGGGCCTGCGTGAGGGAGATGTCATTGTCGCGCTTGCAGATCAACCGGTGGCTGGAGTGGATGACCTGCACCGCGTGCTGAGCGATGTACGCGCTGGGGTGAAAGGGGAGTTGACGGTGATTCGCGGAACACAGAAACTTACCTTGGGGATTGTCCCGGAAGAAGCGAGACCAGCAAACTAGCCTTGTAGAGTGGGCACGCCTGTCCGCTTTTGCTTTTCCGTGCCTCTCAAGCCGGGGAGGTGGACGCCTGGGGCTCGAGGGAGGTATTGCGCTCTCTCCACTGCACTGGCTCAATCGGTCCCACAACGAAAATCCAGGAGAGCGCTCCCAGCCACAGAAACACTGACACGATCAAGATCGGCAAAAGAAAGTGTCCTGTGCGATCCAGTAGGAAACCAGTGACTGCCGGCACGACCACTCCGGCGAGATTGCCAAAGAAATTTTGCACGCCGGTCCAGCGACCCGCGGCCTCAGGACCCGCGAGACGCTGCGTGATGACCCAAAAATTTGAAGTGCTTAAGCCGAATGACAGTCCCGCCAACATCAGTAGAAGTAGCGACAGGTTCCCGGACGCGACCGCGCTGGCGGCGAGAAAGATTCCCACTAAGGCGACCCCGGAAACCACGAAGGTCTTGCGCACCAGAGTGGGCGTGCCCCCCGACCTTACCCAGCGATCAGCGAGCCATCCACAAATGCCCGCGGAGATCGCCGATAACAGGAAAACCCCGCCGCCGATTTTCGCCATTTCACCCATCGAGTAGTGCCGTTCGCGCACCAGGTAGAACGGAAGCCACGTCACCATGAAGTACAGATAGTAATTCACGCCGAAAAGGCAAAAGCATGTCCCCCAGGCGGAGCGCTGCCGCAGGATCTCCCGCACGCTAGGCCCCGCCTTCCGATCTGCAGGACTTGCCACATTGCTCGCCGGCATCCAGCGCACCCACGGTATAAGCCATAAGAGGCAGATCAATCCCAGTCCGAGGAAGAAGGGACGCCATCCGTATAAGGCGACCAGGCTTCCGCCTAGCAGCATTCCGAAGCTCGGGCCGAGTGCTAGACCAGCGGCGATGACCGAATTCGCAAAACCGCGGCGGCCCTCGGGACAATGCAGCGTCATGATTTTTGAGTACGACGGATAGGCAACAGACTCGCCCAAGCCGAGCACAACACGCACCACCAGCAAGAGGGCCAGCGAGTGCACGATGCCAGTGACGGCGGTCGCGCTTGACCATAGAAAAAATCCCGCCGCAAATACCCACTTCACATCGAAGCGATCAACCAACCAACCGGAAAGCAGTTGGCAGCACGAGTAGGTCCAGAAGAACGCCGAGAGCAGAATGCCAAGCTGCGAAGCCGAGATGCCGAGTTCGTCTTTCAACAGCGGAGCGGCAATCGAGAGATTGCTCCGGTCGATATAGTTAATGAAGATGGAGAGGCCCAGCAGGATTAGAACGCGCGAGAATCCTGGCGTCCATTTCGTATTGTCGGATGTTGGAGTCACGGGTGAAGGCGGGGGCGGCTCATTGTGGACTGGGTTTTGCGTGATTGCAAGCTCACAAAGACCCTTTCACTACAGAAGCACAGAGACACGGAGAAGAGGCGTAGAAAAGAACAGTCCTCCCCTCCTCCGCACTCGGGGTCGGAATCACGAAAAAGATTTTCTCTGTGTCTCCGTATCTTTGTGGTGAAAACGGGCTTTCGTCACTCATTAGCACGCGTCATTGCCAACTCTCCGACCGTATGTTAGCGTCTTGAATCAGAAGGGGATAGCGTTGCAGGCTACGATTCCCGCCGGGCTGGATCGCAAGGAAGCAGAACTTTACCAACGGCTTGATCCGGGGCGGCTCCCAAAACACATCGCCATCATTATGGACGGCAATGGACGCTGGGCGCGTCGGCGTCATATGCCGCGCATCGCCGGACATCGCGCCGGCGTGACGGCCGTGCGTTCCACGGTTGAAACTGCCGCGCGCATTCACATTCCCGCACTCACCCTGTACGCATTCTCGGAAGAAAACTGGAAGAAGCGCCCCAAGAGCGAAGTCGACTTTCTGATGCGGCTGCTCAGCCGCTATCTGAAACTCGAAGTCCCTACGCTGAACAAGAATAATATTCGCCTCGAGTACATCGGCCGCCAGCAAGAGCTCCCCGATTCCGTGCAGGAGCGCATGGCGGCCGCTCGCCTTGATACGGCGAAGAACACGGGCATGGTTCTGACGCTAGCGCTCAACTACAGTGCGCGCAGCGAGATTGTCGATGCCTTCCGCTCTCTCGCCCAAGCCGCAGCGCGAAATGGCGGACTCGATCATCTGCAGGTGGACGAAGAAACCATCGGCCGCCACCTGTACACCAAGCACCTGCCGGATCCGGATCTGGTCGTCCGCACCAGCGGCGAGATGCGCCTGAGCAATTTTCTTCTGTGGCAACTGGCTTACGCCGAGATTTACGTGACGCCGACGCTGTGGCCGGATTTCCGCGGGCTGCACCTGCTCGAAGGCATCGCCGAGTATCAGAAGCGGGAGCGGCGTTATGGCGGCCTGAACGAAGACCATTCCCATCATCACGCCTCGAAAGCGACGCGAGGCTAGGTCTGATTCACCACAGAGACACAGAGGCGCAGAGTAGACCTTTTCTTTGTCGTTCCGACAGCGAGCGCAGCAGAGGTGGAGAAACCTGCTCTTTGGTTGCGTCTTCTCTGTGACTCTGTGTCTCGTGGTGAAAGTTTACTTAGAAAGAAACGCGACGGAGCAAACTCCCATTGATCAAACGCATCGCGACCGCGGTGGTCCTGATCCCCACTGTCCTGCTGCTGGTGCTGCGGGCGCCGGCAGCCTGGGTGACGCTGGTCACAGCAGCGATCGCTCTCCTCACTGTACAGGAATTCCTGAAGCTCACGGAATCGTACGGCGTGCAGCCATTGCGCAGACCGACCTATGCTTTCCTCCTGCTTTTCTTTCTGCTGTTGATGATCAATGCTGGCCAGGAGAAGCCGCTGCTGTCGACTGAGATCTTTGGAATCGCTGCAGCCTTCGCCGCAACCCTGACGGCCTTCGTATTCCTGACAATCGCGATGCGACGAGAAGACCAAAGTACTGGATATCCCGCAGCGGCCGCCTCCGCCTTTGCGTTCGTCTACATTGCGCTTCCGCTGGCCATGCTCGTGCAATTACGACAGCAATGGGCGGGCGCGTTCCTGATTCTGTATTTGCTGTTTTTGGTATGGGCGGGAGACATTCTCGCGTATTTCGTCGGACGCTCGATAGGCCGCCACTTGATGGCCCCGCGCATCAGCCCAAAGAAGACATGGGAAGGTGCAGTTGCCTCGATGGTCGGCGGCCTCGGGGTGGGCGCGCTCCTCTTCTACTATGCAACTCCGCTGTGCACAACGCTCCTGCAATGGGGATTGATCCAGCGTCGCGACGGAATCTTCTCGTTGGACAGGCCCGCACTGTTCCCTGTGTTGATCCTCACCGCCATCCTGAACATAGCTGCCCAACTCGGAGACCTGGTGGAATCGCTGATCAAACGCGGCGCCGGGGTGAAAGATTCCGGAACCATCCTGCCCGGCCACGGCGGCATGCTCGACCGAATCGACGCCCTGCTCTTCGCGGCGCCGGTACTGTGGTTTTATGCGGCATGGCGGGTGATGCAGTAGGCAACGCCGCCGTCCCGGCGGCTGTCCGGCGGGCGTCGTCAAGTGTGTCGCAACTGCGCGTAATGCCAAAAAATCTAACTCTCCAACTCGGTCGTCCCTAGGGGTTGTGACTTGGTTGTTGGCGCGCGGAAACCCGAAGTTTCGCGCCCGAATGAGTTCGAGAAAACAAAAAGTGTCATCCTCCGAACAAAGAGTGTCATGCTCAGGATGACCAGTCGGAAAAACAGCTGGCCTGATGAAATTCCGCAAGCGACACAGCTCTGCCGGATTTTCCGGCACACGATGATAGAATTCCACAAGCTGCCAACGCTCCCCGGATTTCTCCACGGATATTAATTACGCGCATGCGACGTATAGCCATTCTGGGTTCGACCGGCTCCATCGGCCGCAGCACTCTCAGCGTGGTGGAATCCTATCCGGATCGTTTCCAGATCATCGCCCTGGCAGCCGGTTCCAATCTCGAAGCCGCGTTCGAGCAGGCTGTCCGATGGAAGCCAGGTGTCGTTTCCATGGCGACCGAGGCCAACGCCGATGCGCTGCGCGCTCAACTCAAGGCCCAAGGTCTCAACCAGATAGAAGTGCTCTATGGCCCCGCGGGCGCAGTGCGGGTTTCCACTCACCCTGAGGTAGATTTCGTTGTGAGCGCGATCGTCGGGGTGGCTGGACTCGAAGCCACCTACGAAGCGGTAAGGGCCGGCAAGACGCTCGGCTTAGCCAACAAGGAATGCCTGGTGGCGGCCGGCGAGCTAATCACCGCTGAGGCCCGCACGCAAGGCAAGGCCCTACTCCCAATTGACAGCGAACATAACGCCGTCCACCAGTGCATGCGCGGCGGGCGTGCGGAGGAAGTCCAACGCATCTGGCTGACCGCCTCGGGCGGACCGTTCCTCAAAACTCCAAAATCTGAATTCGCGTCCATCACCGTGGAACAGGCGCTGAACCATCCCACCTGGAAGATGGGAAAAAGAATCACCATCGACTCCGCAACTTTAATGAACAAAGGGTTCGAGATCATCGAGGCCTGCCGCCTCTTTCAACTGCCCCCCAGTCAGGTGGAAGTCATTGTCCACCCACAGTCTACGATCCACTCGATGGTCGAGTTCGTCGATGGCAGCATACTTGCTCAGTTTTCCGTGACAGACATGCGTCTCCCCATCCTGTACGCGCTCACCTATCCGGAACGAATTCCGTCGGAGCTGCGCTTCCCGGTCATGGACTTACGTCAGCTAGACTTCGCGCCCCCGGATATGAGGAAATTCAGATGTCTAGGGTTGGCCTACGAGGCCGCCGAGGCTGGTGGCGCCATGCCAGTCGCCCTCAATGCTGCTGATGAGGTAGCGGTGGCAGCATTCCTGGAGGGCACGATTTCCTTCGATGAAATCCCCCGGGTCATTGAGGACGTGCTTTCTACAACGAAAACTGGGAAAATGGAATCTATACAACAGGTGCTTGCTATGGACCTGGAAGCTCGCCGCGCTGCCCGAGAGCGCGTAGAAAAAATCAGTCGCGGTACTTCCCCCATGCCGCGCACCGCTTCTATATCCTGTCCGGGGGAGTAATCGAAAGTTTATGGCGCACTTCTTGTTAACCGCAGTCACGATGGCGATTGTCCTGGGTGTCATGATCCTGATCCACGAGTGGGGTCACTACGCCGCCGCCAAGTATTTCAAGGTCCGGGTGGAAGTCTTCTCCATTGGCTTCGGCAAGCGTCTGTTCGGCTACCGCAAGGGGGAGACCGACTACCGCATCAGCGCCATTCCACTGGGCGGCTACGTCAAGATGTCGGGCGAGAATCCCATGGATGAGCGCACCGACGATCCGGGCGAGTTCCTGAACCATCCCCGCTGGCAGCGCTTCGTGATTGCCATCGCCGGCCCGTTCATGAACGTCGTGCTGGCGGTCGGACTTTTGACGATCGTCTACATGGTGCATTACGAGTATCCGGCTTTCATCGATCAGCCTGGCGTGATCGCGTACGTAAAGCCCGACTCGCCAGCGGCGCAAGCTGGCCTGCAGCCTGGAGATCGTATCCTGGGTATCGACGGCATCCAGAACCCAACCTGGGAAGGCATCGGGCTCAGGGTCATGCTGAGCCCGAATGAGCCTCTACCGCTCACCATCGATCGCAACGGACGAATTCTGCAGACGAGCATCACGCCCAAGCCAGTCTCGACCTCCGAAGTCGGCTCTGCCGGCTGGAGTCCTGCGCAATCGATTATGGTCGCCGAGGTGGAAGCCGGAATGCCCGCCGCCAAAGCCGGCATCAAGGAAGGTGACGAGATTGTCTCCATTGACGGCAAACCCGTCCCCGTCATCGAAGCCCTGATCGACCTGCTGCAGCAAACGAAGGACCGCGTGGTCACCGTAGACGTGGTGCGCGGCGGTCAGAGGCTTACCTTCCAGTTACAACCCGTGCTGGCCGACGCTGAAGGAAAAGAGAAACGCTATCGCGTAGGGTTCGAAAGCACGCCCCGAATGAAGGTCGGCACGCTTTCGTTTATCCCCGCCTTCCAGCGTTCGCTTGAAGATAACAAGCGTTACTCGCTGGTCTTGCTGGAACTCATTCAGAAGATGGTGCAGCGCAAAGTCTCCATGCGCCAGGTGGAAGGTCCGATCGGCATCGGCAGCGCCATTGGCCATGCCGTCACGGAAAAGGGCTGGACCCCGCTGCTCGGGCTCACCGCCGGGATCAGCCTGAACCTCGGCATCTTCAACCTGCTGCCGATCCCGATTCTCGACGGCGGCGTCATCATGCTGCTGCTGATCGAAAGCCTGATGCGGCGCGACATCAGTTTGCAGATCAAAGAACGGATCTACCAGGCAGCGTTTGTCTTCCTGGTGCTGTTCGCCGTGACCGTGATCTACAACGACATCGTGAAGCGCTTGCCCTTGGGTAGTTGAGAGAGCGAAACCTTAACCACAAAGGACACGAAGGTTTCACGAAGGATTTTGACTTCCCTTCGTGTTGCCTTCGAATCCTTGTGGTTGTCCTGAGAATTCAGCAGGTTGGCAAGGCATCCGTGGCTAACCACCAGCCCGCTTCTCGCAATTCCGCGTGTTAAACTAGTACTTCCCATGGCCCATATTCAGCGCAGAAAGACGGTAACCATGTCCATTGGGGGTGTGCAGGTAGGCAGCGATGCACCAGTCGTGGTGCAATCCATGACCAACACCGATACCGCCGACATTCCCTCGACCGTCAAGCAGGTCGCCGCCCTCGCCCGCGCCGGGTCGGAGTTGGTCCGTGTCACCGTGAACAACGAAGAGGCCGCCGCCGCAGTTGCGCCCATCGTCGACGAACTCGACAAACAAGGCATCCGCGTCCCCATCATCGGGGACTTCCACTACAACGGACACCTCCTGCTGACCAAATATCCCGAGTGCGCGCGTGCTCTGGCCAAGTACCGCATTAATCCGGGCAATGTCAGCGTGGGCCGCAAAAACGACGACAACTTCCGCACCATGATTGAAGTCGCCGTGAAGAATCAGAAACCGGTCCGCATCGGCGTCAACTGGGGGTCGCTCGACAGCGCCCTGCTGACAAAGATGATGGACGAGAATTCCCTGCTCTCTGCCCCCAAAGACGCCCGCGAAGTCACCATGGAGGCCATGGTCGTCAGCGCTTTGAATTCTGCTGCCCTAGCCGAGAAATACGGGCTGCGTCCCGAGCAGATCATCTTGAGCGCAAAAGTCAGCGGTGTACAGGATCTGATTGACGTGTACCGCGAATTAGCCGCGCGTTGCAATTACCCTCTGCACCTGGGACTCACCGAGGCAGGCATGGGAGCCAAAGGCATCGTGGCCTCCGCTGCCGCGCTGGGCGTCGTCCTGCAGGAAGGAATTGGCGACACGATTCGAGTCTCGCTTACGCCCGCTCCGGGAGGCGACCGTACCGAAGAGGTCCGCATTGGCCAGCAGATCCTGCAGTCGCTCGGCATCCGCAGCTTCACACCGCAGGTTACCGCCTGCCCCGGCTGCGGGCGCACGACGAGCACCTTCTTCCAGGAAATGGCCGAGCAGATACAAACCTACCTGCGCGAGCAGATGCCGCTCTGGAAAGACCGCTACACGGGCGTCGAGGAGATGAAGGTTGCCGTGATGGGCTGTGTTGTGAACGGCCCCGGCGAATCGAAGCACGCCAGCCTGGGCATCTCCCTACCCGGGACCTTCGAAGAACCGAAAGCTCCCGTCTACGTTGATGGCCGCCTGTTCACCACGCTGAAAGGCGACAAGATTGTCGCCGAGTTCATCGCTATCCTGAACGACTACGTGGAGTCGCACTACGCGGCCAAGGTGGAAGTGGCGGTTCAGTAGGTTCTTTTCACCACGGAGTCGCGGAGAGACAGAGGAAGGCGTGCCAGTAACGAAAAGATGGCAGCGGTCCTTGCTGTTACAGTTTTCGTCGCCCTATCCTGCTCTCTTTCAAGCGCGCAAACCAAACTCACAGAAAGCCCCCAAGGGAAACGGTGGCTCCGACTACCCTTTGGATGGACTGGACCCGCGGTCATGCGACGTATGGACCCGACTCCATCGCACTGCACACGACCTGCAAACGCGGCAACTCGCCCTCCTGCGAATGCTTCGCAGAGTTCAGGAACACACGGTCGAAGGAATTCGCGGACTACGTCGCTTCCTTCCCTCATAGAAAAGCGCCGGTGGTGTACGAGGTAGACCGGGATGCGGGCGGCCAAGTACGGGGGGACCAGACTGTCCAGCGTGGGCAAATGGTCCCGAGAGAAGCTATCTTATCCTCCTGACGGATTATTTGGCATCAGCCCTACGTTTAAGGTCGACAAGGCTGGCGAGAAGAAACCTGCCAAGATGGACACGATCCGGGAGACTGTTTTCCGCCGGAGAAGCCGTGATTCCCCTTCTCGGGTCGCCTGAGGGATTTCCCTCCTGTTTCTCCGTGCCTCCGTCCGTGTTTCCCTGGTGAAAACGCTCTTACGCCAGCAACGACAAATTCGGATCTCCCGCTCCGTGATCCGGGTCCGCAAACTTCTTCAGTTCGGGATAGGTATCCAGCAACTCTGGCGGCGCTTTCACGCGTTTGCCGCTTAGCATGGACTTCAATTCGAGCGCATTCACCCCTGCCCGTCCCTGGTAGTGGTTATTCGTGATGACGTAAGTTGTCTCCGTCTTCCCCGCCACGTTCTCGATCTTGTCCTTCCAGCTTTCCAGTTCCATTTCGCTGTAAAGATAGTTGTAGCGATCATTGCGGTCGTCGCTATTGAACCAGTCTTTGTAGTTGCGGCCGTGCAACCGCACGTAGCCTAGCTTCGACGTCACGTGCTCGGTCGGCTCAAGCGATTGCCCGATCACCGGCTGATCGATGTTGCAGAACGCAACGTCGCCTCGCGCCAGCGTAGCCAGCGTCTCAGGATTGTCCCAACTGTCGTGACGCACTTCCACCGCGCGCGGGTACTCGATGAACTGCCGCAGCAGCTTCTCCAGATACTCGCGATTCAGGCTCGTGTTCTTGAACGACACCGGGAACTGAATCAGCAATGCGCCCAGTTTTCCCTCCGAGGCAAGTGCATCCAGTCCTTCGCGCGCTTTCGCTTCGTCCTCGTCGGTGGGCTTGATGGACGCGGCCGAGGTCGGCTCCATAACCGCCAGGGGTGAATGCGTAAACGACCGGTGCAGCTTCGCCGTAAATACAAAGTTGGGATTCACCGGCGCCACCTTGCGCACCCAGAGCTTCGCTAGTTCCGGCTTGATGTGTCCGTAGAATGAGGTGTTGATCTCGACCACGTCGAAGAAATGGGCCAAGTATTCGAGGGGATGCAGCTTGCGGCGCTGCACCTCCGGCGGATAGAAAACTCCCTCCCAGTCCTTATAGGACCAGCCGGCGGTGCCAATGCGGACATGAGACACGGCTTCCATTAGAGGACGATGAGTGGCGGGAAGGGCTTGCTTGGAGGGTAGCACAGACGAAGCGGCGGAAGCAGGCATGGCGAATTGCGACACTCTGGTCGTCGCCAGTGCGAGGCTTTCGAGACCCTGAGGATGAGGGAGGTGCAAATTGCGTCAGCTGTGGCCGGTGCTCTCTGCAGTGTTGTCGCCGCTCTCCTTCATGGCCTGCATGAGGGATCCGAACGCAGATTTCAGCGCCAGTCGGCGGACCAGGTACTCTTCGCTCGTGCGAGAACGGCAGCGGTACGCAACCATTTCGACGTAGCCCGCATGACCCTTCAGACGCTCGTCAACACCTATCGAGACTCGGAGTACGCTTCCAGGGCACAGCGAGTCCTGGAAGATCCACGTATGCAGGCGTGCGGCGGATCCTAGAATATGCAGTTTCTCAATAATTCTTCCTCCTCCTGCGAAATGATTTGCAACACCCCCGCCCGCGGAAGAGTTAGATTTCTTTTCGGAGCTCGACACGAGCTCTCCTTGAGCTGCAGGCAATCGTCGATCGCCGCAACTGACGACCCTCCTCCGTGGGATGCCCGGTTGCACTACTCGAATGGTACTTTGGTGAGTTGGGTACCAGCGGCACTAGCTGTCATGGATCCAACTACAAACAAAACTGCAAAGCCGATGTTGGCGCAGAGCAGTCCCTCTGCTTCTATTTCGCATCGAACATCTCTCCTGTAGACGTGAAGAAAGCGTTATGTCAAAAGTTGAGTCAGGCACAGAGGACTGTACTTATCACAAGTTAGGAAGTGACACCGCTAAACGGCAGGACGTTCCCAGGTTCTTTTGGAAAGACAACGTTGAGCCCGTGAAGAAAAATCGCGATTATCCTTCAGCTGTCAGGAAAGTCAAGAAATAATGTGGCGGAAAGGCGTGTCCCGAGCGGGTTTTAGGGCGAAACGCAGTACAGGCTACCGGGCGCGCACCGTGGGCTCCGCGCTACTATTCTGATAGTTGTTTCTGCATCTCGTGTAGCCGGCAGAGCATTGAACGTAAACGAATCCTGTTGTCTCCCCATAAAACTCAAGTCAGCAAGGTCAGCTTGGCGGGAGAACGTGATCTTCCAGCGGCTACCGGAAATACATCCAGGCAGCCACTGCCAGCAAGATGATCGCGAAGATCCAGAGGGACGAATCGCTCATTCCAGTTTTCTTAGCCATAGAACGTAATCTTAAACCGAAGATCCAAAGTAAACGAAAACGAAGACTACACGGAAGGACCGTAGGGGTAAACACCCTCTTTCGCGGTCGCGCCTGACAACGGGCGCGGCGACTCCCGAAAACCCGCAGGGAAATGTCTTCGATTTCATGGCTACGGAAGTCGCGTTTGGGAGGCCTCAGTAAATAGCCAGGCCGACCCAATATACCCCACTGGGATAGGTACCTGTGCGCGCAAAGCAAACTCCAACCGCGACATTGCTGAGGCGATGGTCCCCGATCAGGCGGGTCGCGCCCGCCGGCAGAATCTCAGGGTGCAAGTTGGTGTAGCTGATGACGCTATAGCGCTGCGCCAGTTCATGCATGGAACTAGTCCCGAGCCGGTCCTCCTGTGCCATAGAACAAACGGCCGCGCGCAATCCGGAATCGGATTTCCGCGCCAGTGCCGGCAGGTGCGCCGCACGGCGCATGCGACTGACCGTGCCCACAATCGCATCCTCGGTCTGGTCTGTGGAGTAGGCCGGCAGATTGTGGCCGAAGTCCTGCACCACGTACAGACGCTCCCCGCTCCGTATCACGCCAAAACCGGCCACGTTGTAGCTAGGATCCAGCAGGTTTTCGCGATGGGGTGGGGAACGCATTAGATGTTCGTGGGCTGCCGCGGCGCTGAGGTCAAGCGCCACGTTTTCCCCGGCGTGATCGAGGTGCAGCGGGCTGGCTGCGGCCAGTCGGTTTGGCAAGGACGGTTCGCCCTCAAATTGGTGCGAGAGCTCTTGTTGCTGCGCCATGACGTCTGCATGGGCCCGGGCCGCCAGGGTCAGGCCTTCATCCAGGCGCAGGGGGGGCGCACCCGCTTGCACGCGTGCATGATTTGCCATTTCCAGGAGTTGTTGCTCGGCATCCGGGTCAAAACTTGGGGAGGGCGTGTCCAGCGAGGCGATAGCACGATCGGCACTCTTGACAGCCGCCGGTTTGACTTTCGCTTGCTTCACCGGCGCGCCGGTTCCCAGAACCAGCGCTGCGGAAATGATGGCGGCCCTAAGCATCCGAGTGCCTACAAGGCAGAACCCTGGGAGGTTCGTGATCCGGACGCAAATCCTTTGCTACACAGCCACTTTAGCCTCTAGAATCCAGTCAGACTAATTACCAATGGCCATAGAACTGTGGATTGCGGTGGTTTTCGGCGCACTCCTGGGTAGTGCCCTTGTGTATCTGGCACTGCGGTTGCGCTCAGCCGCCGTAGAAGCCCGTTTGGCGCTGATTGAGAAGGATTTACTCGCCGCCCGCAGCGAATTCTCCTGGCTCCAGGAGGCCAACTCTCGCCTGCGAGAGCAGGCCGCCTCCCGTGAATCCACCCTTCAGCACGAACGCCAGTCGGCCGCTGAGAAACTCGACCTGATCAACCGGGCTACCGATGAGTTACGCGAGGCTTTTCAAGCCCTCGCCTCTGACGCGCTCAAGAGCAACAACCAGTCCTTCCTGCAGCTGGCCAAAGCGAGCCTTGAAAAGTTCCAAAGCGAAGCCAAAGGCGATCTCGAGGCTCGTCAGAAAGCGGTGGAGAACCTGGTCGCGCCCATCAAAGACTCGCTCAGCAAAGTAGACAGCCAGATCCAGCAGATGGAGAAAGAACGCAGCCAGGCTTACGGCAGCTTGACCGAGCAGGTGCAGTCGCTGATCGGCACACAAAAAGCGCTGCAGACCGAGACCGGTAACCTCGTGAAAGCGTTGCGCACTCCGTCAGTGCGTGGACGCTGGGGAGAAATTCAGTTGAAGCGCGTGGTCGAGATCGCCGGCATGACCGCCTTCTGCGATTTCGATGAGCAAGTCACAGTCAGCACCAGCGATGGCCGCCTGCGTCCCGATCTGGTTGTGAAGTTGCCCGGCGGCAAGAACGTAGTCGTGGACGCGAAGACCCCGCTGCAAGCGTATCTCGAAGCCGTCGAAGCCACTGACGACGAAGTGCGTCGCGCCAAGCTAGCCGATCATGCACGCCAAGTCCGCGATCACATGCGCGCCTTAGCCTCGAAGGGCTACTGGGAGCAGTTCGATCCCAATCCGGAATTTGTGGTGATGTTCCTGCCCGGGGAAACTTTCTTCAGCGCCGCGCTCGAGCAGGACCCAAGCCTGATCGAGCAAGGCGTGGGCCAGCGTGTCATCCCTGCTTCTCCTACGACGTTGATTGCGCTGTTGAAGGCTGTCGCCTACGGATGGAACCAGGAGAAGCTCGCGCGCAATGCACAGCAGATCAGCGCGCTTGGCAAGGAGTTGCACGATCGCCTGCGCAGTATGTCGGTCCACATGGATAACCTGCGCCGAGGTCTGGATCGTGCCGTGGAAGCCTACAACAAAGCTGCTGGTTCAATAGAGAGCCGCGTGATGGTCACGGCCCGTAAGTTCCCCGAATTGGGTGCCGCCATCACCGAAGAGATTCCCGAACTCGGGCAGATCGAAACTACGACGCGAACACTCTCGCTCGACTGGGGTGAGGAGACCACCGAGGAATTGCCCTTCACAGGCGGTCCCGAGAACGATCAGGTATCCTGAGCGCGTAACGCGCGCACTCCGGACCGCGCCGACACGTCAGCTAGACCGTTTCTCGCTCATCGCCACCGCCAAACTGGCGCTCTCATTCTATTGGTGCCACCGCTATGATGAGGCGATCGGCCAGGCCAAGAAGACGCTGCAGATGGATCCCAATTTTTTCGTGGCGCTGTTCTGGCTGGAGGGCTCGCTGCGCCACAAAGGCATGTTCAACGAGGCGGTCGCGCTACGTCAGACCGTGTATCCGGAGAAGGCCAAGGCTATCGAGCACACCTTCAGGACCGACGGCTTCCAGCCCTTTTGCGCGAAAGCGGGGAGACCTTCAAGAAGGGCGGGGCCTGGGTAGCCGCCGCGCGCTGTTATGCGCAGATCTACCAGCACCGCTGCTCATCGTTGGCGACTCTGAAAGCGGCGCCGGATTTCGAGGTGCTACAGCAAGAGCCCCGCTCCCAAGGACTTGCTGTGAAAGGTAGGCCTGATGTGAGTGTGCGACAACGAGTCGCGCTTTTACCGCGCTGAAGTTCGCTGCGCCGGCACCGCGCGTTCCAGGGCCGCCTTCAATTCATCCGGCTTGAAGCCAAAAGGACCGGGCTTGCTCTTGTAAGCTACGCGTCCCTGGGCGTCAATCAGGTAAAGACGATCCGGCCATCCGGTGTACGCCTGCTCGGTTTCGTTGTTGAATTCATCGAGCACGGCGGGAAACACGATACCTAGCTTGCGGACGCAGGCCCCGGCCACAAACGCGCGTTCTTCTTCATTCTTGGGGCTGGCGAAAACGACCTTGTCCTTGACGTTGCTCTGCATCTGCCAGACGTCGGTGGGATGTGCTTCCACGATATAGACCGCGAAAAATGCGACCTGATTTCGATATCGCTGGTACAGCTTGTTGAGGGCAGGAACCTCCCGCCGGAAGGGCGGTCAAGTGTAGCTGCCGAAGACCAGCACCACCGGCTGCTGCTGTCCGGTAAAGGTAGCGAGTTGGATTCGCTCGCTATGGTCGAGCTTCATGAGTGCGAAGCCCGGCGCTGGATCGCCGATCTGAAGTTTGCCCGCCCGCGCATGGGTCCACAGTGTTTCGAACGGGAACAGGAGGAACGCCACTGGGCCCGGAATTTTCGCCATCACGCTGGCGAATTTCTCAGGTGGCCGCAACATCACGCGATAGATGGCGACGGTACCCGCGATCCAAAGCACGGCCAGCACCACCAATCCGATAAGCAAGCGTCGTACGAGAAGTCTGCGATTCACATGCACGTTCGGCTCTAACTTTCTTTCCGCTCTAGTACAGGAATTTTAACGCCAACTGGATCAGCCGTGGCGAACGCGCCGCCAAAATCTGGTTGAACGTCGGCGAACTGATATCACTATCAGGCAGCCGGTAATTCGTATGGTTCAGAATGTTGAAGAACTCCACCCGAAACTGGAATTCCTTCGACTCCGTCACTCGAATGTTCTTGAACGCCGAGAAATCCCAGTTCGCATATCCCGGTCCCTCTGCGATATTACGGCCTGCGCTGCCAAATTGCAGCACCGGCGAATTGGGATCCTGCACGACGCGCGCAAACGCATTTGCGTTCAGCCATGCAGTCGTGGTGCGGGGTCCGGAGTTGGGATTCTGTCCGGCGACCAGGTTTGGTCGATTGGCTGAGAATCCTGTAATCTCCGGCGCGCCGCCTTGCAACGAAGCATCGTTGGAGTCGAAAACCGTGAACGGCGTACCGCTCATCAGCGTCGCGATTCCGTTCACCTGCCAGTTTCCCAGAATCTGCTGATACCAGCCATGCGGCTGCCTCCAGAGGGGCAAGCTCCACTGATAGCTCAGCACGAAGCGATGGCGCGCGTCGAACAGCGACAGCCCGCGCTCCGCCGCCAAATCGGCCGGATTCTGCGCAAGATCGTTCTCGCCCGCGACGGGACGCGCAGCCGATCCTGTCATGTTGAACGACGACACATCATCGATCGCCTTGGAATAAGTGTAGGACGCGAGGAACGAAATCCCGTGGCTGAAGCGCTTCTTGAGGCTCGTTTCCAACGCGTGGTAGGAAGAGGCGGCTATGCCGGAGATCAGTCCCGTGGAGGAATAGATGCAACTGCCGGGCGGATCGTTCAGCGTGCAGCCGGAATAGAGCCGCCGCTGGTCCGCATTGCCCGACGTAGAGATAGGTTGCCCTGAGCTGTCAAAACCTGCCACGTAATTCAATGCCGGATTTCCTTCGATGAAGCGGGGCAGCTTGGTGCCCTTCGTACCCACGTACCCGACTTCGAGCAGCAAATCGGAGCCAAACGCACGCTGGATATTCAGGTCCCAGTCCTGGGTGTAAGGCAGCGGGAGGTTCGCAGCGAGCGTCAAATTTGTCAAAGGCGTGGCGAACGTCCCCGGTGCCGGAGGGTTGCCAAGAAACGGATCGCTGAAGTCCGGCGGCACGCTGATCTGGGCGGTCTGCAGGTACGGTGGCGCGCTGATCGGCGATTGCAGCGGACCACCTTGTCCCGTGTAATAGGGTTCGTAGAAGATTCCATAAGCGGACGTGATCAGCCATTTCGAATCACCGGTCGGATCCCAGGCAAAGCCGACACGCGGCGCGAAGGCCTTCTTGAAAGTTGGAATCAAGCCTGCAGGCACGCCTTTGTCACCCGGGTAAAGAAGTCCCGGCGGCGCGCTGGGCATGACGGTCGACTGTCGCCCCGGAATGAACAGGGTTTGCCGGTTCTTGATTTCGGTGTAGGGAAAGGGCAGGTCGTAGCGCAGTCCAAGATTTAACGTCAGCCGCTTCGAAACTTTGTACGTATCCTGCAAATAGCCATTCAGCGAATTACCGCGAATCCCGCGCGAAAAGTCGCCCCGGCCTTGCAGGAAGAACACCGGCTGCCCAAACAGGAAACTCGCGAACGAGTCGGTGATAGGAAAAGGAGCGAAGACAAAGAAGCCGTTGGTGGCGATGCCTTGCAGCACGTTTACCTGCAGATGCTGGTATCCGCCGCCGAACTTGACTTCATGCTGTCTGCGCACCCAGCTGATCGAGCCGGAATAGTCGAACGCGTTCTCGTAGCTGTTGCGTGGTCCCGTAATCGGATCCCCCACCGTGGTGTAGCCGTTTACCTGAATGAACGGCGGTCCTTCTGCAGTAGGCAGGCTGGGGTCATACCCAAGCCCCAGGCTTTGCGGTGAGGTGTGATTCAGATGCTCGTCAAAGAGGAATTTGTTTCTCAGATACGAGAATCGGAACACGCCGACCATAGCAGGCGTGAACGTATGCGTCTCCTGCACCACGAAGTTCTGAGCGCGATGATTCTCGCCCACCGGGAAACCGGGCACGCTCGCACCTGACGTCGAGAGCGGATCAAACCGATCGCCGTCGCTGAAGAGATAGCGGAAGTTCAAAGTATCGCGTGGCGAGAGATAGTGGTCCAGCCGGACGCCGAACTGGTTGCTATTCTCCCGCAGAGTTTCGGTTGAGTTGAAGATGTTCGTCCCGACGTTAGGTTCGGGAAACAGGCTCAACAGTCTTACGGCCTGAGGGTTGAGCTCGGGCATCTGGTTCAGCAGATTGTTGAAGGAAACGGGTTGGTTAAAGAAAATGTTGAAAAGTTGATGGATGGGTTGAGTCGTCGGGTCGTTCGGATCAATCGGATCGCCCGGATTATGCGGCGGTTGCCTGTCTCTGCATAGTCCCGAGGTCGGCCCAGTGCTATCAAAGCCATGCAAGCACATCTCAGCAAAATTGCCTTGCCGCTGCAAGAGGGAAGGTACCGTGCCGGGTATGGTTTCCCCCTGCCGATTGCGGAAGCCTTCATAAAATCCGAAGAAGAACGTCTTGTCACGACGAATGGGACCACCGAAAGTAGCGCCGAATTGATTCTGTTTTAGGGGCTCGGTGGTTTTGGCAAAATGGTTGGTCGCGTCGAACGCATCATTACGCAAAAACTCCCACAGCGCGCCATGAAATGAATTTGATCCCGAGCGAGTAATAATATTGGTCGTTGAACCCAGACTGTTGCCAAACTCAGCTGGGGCGTTGTGCGTAAGAATTCGGAATTCCGTGATCGCATCGACGGGCGGTTTGAGCACGAAGCCACCATCCACGCCATTGAAGTTGTGGGCGCCATCGATCAGAAAGTTGTTCGACTCGGGACGCTGCCCGTTTACTGCGTAAGCTTGCCCTTCGCGCAAAGAGCCGCCCGCCTCCTGCAATCCCGGCGTAAGGGGCACGACGCCCGGTTGCAGTACGCCGAGCTGCGTGAAGTTGCGCCCATCCAGTGGCAGGTCGAGGACTTCTCGCTGCAACACCGCCTTGCCCAGGCTAGTGACTGTTCCTTGAATCAACTGCGCGTCGGCCTGCACGAGGATCTGCTCGCTGCCCGCGCCGATGGCCAGCTTCACGTCAATGGTGGCCATTTCGTTGACGTTCAGCGAAATTCCCTGCTGCACGTATTTCTGAAAATCTTTGGCCTGCACTTCGAGCTGATAATGGCCCACCGGTAACTCCAGCAGCACATAAGCGCCTGCGCGGTCGGTCGATGCTGAACGCGCGAGACCCGTTTCGTTCTGCCGGGCAGTCACCGTCGCGTCGCGCACGATCGCGCCGCTGGGATCGCTGACAACACCGCGGATGTTCCCAGTGATTTGCTGCGCAATACTGCTCAGACCCGAAAGTGCGACGAATAAGACATAGAACCAGTGTCGGCCCAGAGACATAGCTTCCCCTCGACTCCGTTGCTCGTCGGGAGCGACGAGTGCTGGAATGTTTCAGGAACGACGGATTTCACCCCAAACGAAGTGCGGCGATTATTAGGAAGAGGGAGAAGAGGGTCAATAATGTGAAAGTAGTAGCCCCATCCGTTTTACCTTTTTACCTTGACAGCCGAACCGACACGGAGGAGCATATCTTCAACTAGTCCTTGGATTCACAGAGCACGTCGATCCTCCTTCCTTTCTAAAGCTCTTGCACACCGGCCGAACGTGGGCAAATTCTCTACGGCTACTGGTCCATCGAACTGGCGCACTTGTCAACAAACGAGTCGGAGTAGGGATCACGATTGCTCATGACCCCCTCCACGCATCCGGACGAGCGGGTTTCCCGCATCCAGCTCTTGCCTTAGGTGACAACGCCATGCGCCGCAGAGGATAGGGATGACAGACCGACGGCAAAGGCAGCCAGCGAGTGATGCGACGCCGCATTCGATCCCAAAGAACGCGGCCGTTCTGGCTCCGCCGCGACAGAGAGCGGTGCCAAAGCCAGCCGACTCGGAACCGAAAAATCGTCAGCGCCGGTTGGTTCATGGGCACTCCGTAGTATCGAAAGTGTCCACCTACAACCGCTCGCAGCCACTTGCCTTGTTCGGGGATGGGTTCGTGCATCCGTCGCTGAAGCTCAGCTTTCACCTCATTCAGTTCGTCTGCAACCTTTTCCGTATCGTCTGCCGCAACACCGTGAACCGTCCATTGCTCCTCTTTCTTCACGCAGATATGCGGGTGAGTAGGCCGGCGGAATTTCACCACCGGCCTCTCGCAGAACCGAGCGTGAGACTCTCGCCTCACTCGGCT
>Ga0137418_10000520_pt1 | contig 34743 bp, 36 predicted proteins | sample CZODoug3_1_2_16f_FD_122242 | JGI IMG/M metagenome (GOLD analysis project Ga0137418, IMG submission 122242) | Vadose zone soil fungal communities from Angelo Coast Range Reserve, California, USA - CZODoug3_1_2_16fungal (Hybrid Assembly) | ecosystem: Environmental > Terrestrial > Soil > Vadose... | reverse complement strand
TACATCTTCAACTCCTCAGTCCTCATCGGCTTGATCTTCTGCAACGCCTCCTCAAAGTGCCGCTTAGCCACTTTCAATCCCTTCGCACGCTTCTTCGCATCCTCCGGATCCTTAGCCTTGGAAATATGCTCCCGCAGAGCCAACATTACACCCGTATTAGCCAGAGACGCGATGTCCGCACCGGTATACCCATCAGTCTTCCTTGCCAAGTCATCCAAGTTCACATCGTCCGCTAAGGGCGTCTTACGAGTATGAATCTTGAAGATCTGCTTCCTCGCCTCAAGGTCTGGGGGTGGGACGAACAATAACCGATCAAACCTTCCCGGCCTCAATAGGGCCGAATCAATGATGTCCGGTCTGTTCGTAGCCGCTATGATTACGACGTTTCGAAGCTCCTCCAACCCATCCATCTCTGTCAAGAACTGGCTGATCACCCTCTCAGTCACGTGAGAGTCGCCCCCGCTACTGCCCCGGGTCGGAGCGACAGAGTCAATCTCATCGAAGAATATGATGCACGGTGAGGCTTGCCGCGCCTTCCGGAAGACTTCTCGGACCGCCTTCTCAGACTCTCCGACGAACTTGTTGAGAAGCTCCGGACCCTTCACGCTGATGAAATTGGACTCGCTCTCATGAGCCACCGCCTTTGCCAGCAATGTCTTGCCAGTCCCCGGCGGACCATACAACAACAGACCCTTAGGCGGAGTCGCATTCAGCTGCGCAAACAAGTCTGGATATTTCAGAGGCCACTCTACGGCCTCGCGCAGCTCCTCCTTCACGTCTTGCAAGCCACCAACCTGGTCCCAAGTCACGTCCGGAATCTCCACCAACACTTCCCGCATCGCTGAAGGCTCAATCTCCTTCAGCGCGTCCTGAAAATCAGCCATCTTCACGATAATCTTGTTCAGGATGTCTCCCGGAATGCTCTGCGCTTCGAGATTAATCTCGGGCAGAATCCTCCGCAAGGCCCGGATGGCCGCCTCCTTCGCCAACGACTCCAGGTCGGCGCCGACGAAGCCGTGCGTCACATCTGCCAGCTTCTTCAAGTCCACATCCTCCGCTAACGGCATCCCTCGAGTGTGAATCTCTAACACTTCCAATCGGCCATCGCGATCTGGTACGCCGATCTCGATCTCACGGTCAAATCGGCCCGGCCGACGTAGCGCCGGATCAATGGCATTCGGACGATTTGTCGCCCCGATCACCACCACCTTTCCGCGCGACTGGAGACCATCCATCAGAGACAAGAGCTGTGAGGTGACCCGTTTTTCTACCTCCCCAGTGACCTCCTCTCTCTTCGGCGCGATCGAATCAATTTCGTCGATGAATATGATCGAGGGAGCATTCTCCTGCGCTTCCTTGAACACGTCCCTTAGCCTCTCCTCGCTCTCACCGTAGTACTTGCTCATGATCTCAGGTCCGCCGATACTCAGAAAATTCGCATTCGTCTCGCTCGCAACCGCCCTCGCGAGCAACGTCTTACCTGTATTGTGGCTTAGTAGTCCGTTGGAGAAGAAGGAGTGCGTGGTTGGAATCTCGAAATCGTACACTCTTTGCCAGCCCTCGATTTTCTTCACCTCTCTGACTGCCTCGAAGTCGTCCTTTAGATAGTTAAGGTTGCGCCGGTAGCTTTTGACTATATCTTCAAGTCGCGTCTTCTTCCTGGTTGAAATGAGGCCTATGTGCTGCCTGAACTTGCCTACACCATCCTTGCCTCTAATTGCGAGAACGTAAGAAGCTGAATCCTTTCCTGCTCCAGTCACGTAAGGCTTACCGTGAATCCTTGAACTGATTTTGAACCTCAAGAGGAGGGTCTGCACTTCTTCCAACAGCTTCCTGTGTTTGCTCTTGAGGAACACGCCATAGTAATTGTTGGCTTTTCTCGCGTAGCCGTCCCCCTCGAATAGACCCTTGAGGAAGGCCGCCGCAACCGTGTTCGGGGACATCAGTATCGGGGCTGGTATCTTCTTCTCCGTGCGCGACCAATATCTTCTGAAGAAATCCGCGAGTCCCCTGTTGTCGAATCTCAATACGTGGCACTGCTTTCCTTGTTTCGGAGCAGTATACCCTTCAACCCCAAATGCCTTCATCCCCTTCATTATTGAAATTGCGAGTTCGTTCTCGTGATTCTCGATTGTGAAGATGACTCTGTCTTTGCTTGCGGTTCCTTCTGCTATGAATATGCCAAGAAGCTCTCCCAGCTGTTCGTCCCAGAACTTTGGTATCGAGGGTTTGGTATGCAACCGGCTTGTGTTAATTGTATCACTGACAACTACGTATTGCGTAGGTGAGGGAATCCACTTGATAGTCTTGATTCTGTCCGTATGCTTGAGTTTCTCTGCCTGAACCCACCCGCCCTCGGTCATGAGTGGGTGGTTTAGAGTCGTCTGTAGCCTCTTTCCAGTCTCGGTGATTATCTCCATTGTTTCCGGCACGTCGTAGATGTGGAGTGCCTTCGCGTTTCCCGGAGGGAAGATGGGTAGGTCTGCAACGTAGAGCCCGGGGAACAACCCTTTGGCAAGGTCTTCTATTCGTACTAAACCGCCGTTTTCGAGAGCAATTAGTGAGTCACCGACTACGCAACCGGGTGGTCCGTGAAGCAAGACTCCCTTAGGAGCCTCGACGCCCAATCTCTCGAACAACTCCGGATGCCTCAACGGAAGCTCAATCATCTCCCGGACTTTCTGGATTACAGGCCGCAGCCCGCCGATGTCCTCGTAACTAATCTTGGGAATAGCACGGATTGGTTCCTTGACCTGCTCACCGACAAGAACCTCGGTGCCTTCGGTAACGATCACCGCTTCTGCGGGAGGACTGGTATTAGTTACCACTAGGTTGACGGTCCTTCCCATGATATTGATCGGGACGTAGTCACCCCGCGACAGAACCCGACCCTCCAAGAGCTGGCTGAGATACTCTTCTCCACCGACAATCCGGAGCGGCTCCGTCGGAGCAAGCATCAGACGTTCCGCGATCTTCGCGTCTATCTTCCGAATAGTAACCTTGTCATCAATAGAGACTCCCGCGTTGTTCCTAAGATAGCCGTCTATACGGACAATCCCCTTTCCATAATCCTGCTCGTGAGCTGGCCAGCACAGGGCATTCGTCTTTCTCTTTCCAATGATCTGGACCACATCGCCTGAGGTAAGTCCAAGTTCTTGGACAACTTTCGGGTCAATTCGTGCTATTCCTCGACCAACGTCTCTCTGGAGAGCATCTGCGACTCGTAGAGTTGCCGTCTTCTCTGGCAAATTCGATCCCTAGAACAACTGTCAAGTCTCGCCCGGGGCGCTAATAAGTTCTACCAGAATACTCATGGAAAGATAGCTCACACGTTAGCCTACCCTTTGGCCGACTGAGGTATGGGTTAACCACCCGGGTAACACCCCTAGCTCCAACTGTACCCGTATCAGCGCCTCATAGGTCGTCGTGCGATTTATACGCCGCCGAGCCACGTAGATTGTAGGGCACGGAGAGCAGTTTCGAAATTGTCTGAGGACGTGAAACGTATGGCCGACCTTCTGAAATCAGGGGCGACCATGCTCTCTGACGTCTGCCCGGAATGCGGAAACCCCCTCTTCAGGGTCAGGGGCGATATTTTCTGCGCGAAGTGCAACAAGCCGGTGGTTTATGCCCGAGCGACCGGTCCCCAAGCCACGGTCTCCCAGAGCGTCCTTCTGGAGACGTTAGAACAGACGATTGTCGGAAAGATTAGCGAGACAAACGCACTACTGAAACTTGAGAAAGACCCTGAGAAAATGTCAGTCTACAGCAACCTGGTTTTCGGCTGGCTCTCTACGCTAGAGAAGCTTCGCAGCCTCAGAGAATCCGACAGAGAATCATAACTCCAAAAGACTCTCAGGCTTTAGCAGCCGGCCGCTCTCTAGGTCGGTCAGCTCGACTATTCGCCGTCGCCGTCTCGCCAGTACAACAGCGGCCCCAGCCTGCTTGGCCAAATCTAAGAGTTCTTTCTTCCTCTCTTTGCCAAGGAAAGACCTTCCGGCCTTACACTCGACAAGAACAGAACGGCCATTTCGTAGGCAGACCAAGTCTATTGGTTTGGACTGAGCAGCTCGAATAACAAAGTATCCATTTCTTTTGAATAAATCCCTAATCCGATACTCCAGTCTTCGCCCGATCTCGTAGTTTGACAACGCAACCGCGCTGCAGTTATTCGAGCCTTAAGAACTATGAGCGAGCAGAAACTAATCCACAGTTCTTCTCCTTTCTTGAGGCTCTCGTCGATATGTGAGGAGGATGAAAATCGCGATAACCGCTGCCAGTACCAGAACTCCGCTGAAAGCGATCTGGTTGACAGATACACTGACAAGACTCCCGAGGATCAGGAGACCAAGAGATAGTCCGAACGCTCCCAGTGTCAGCTTCCCCAGGCTCAAAAGCTGGACTCGTTCCCACTTCATCACTCGCATTCTCGCTAGTGCCGAGAGATCATCGTTCTTGCCCTCCAACTGCTTGATAGTGGAGTTAAAGATCAAAGCAGTCGCCGAGGCCTCCATGAAGAAGATCACAAGCATGAATTGGAGGAGTAGCAGAGCACTATCTGGCCCCGGAAGCCCGTAGATATCACCGGCAATTTTACCCCATACTATCAGCAGCAACAAGCTTCCAGAAGCTGCCAAAATCGCCGTTCTATTCGTCAACAGCATGCCTACTGACCCGACGATTGTAATTACTGCAATAACGAGAATTGATTGTTGCCCTAGGGCCGATGGAGGAAGACTCAGAATAATCCAAGGGGCGAGAAAGACATAGTTGAACCTTAGAAATTGCGTGACAATGCTGGGAACGAAGTCTAAGCGGCGGCCATAGGACGTGTGCTTCTCACCTTCGACATCAAAAATGACAATGGGACACCATTCGGCCAGTCAACAACAGTTGAGGATCTCTCCAGTGCAAGAAGACTAATGGATCTCTCCAGCATGACCAATTTGAAGGCTACTTCTTCGGTGTGGTCTCGGAATGATTGTGGGGGCGTGGGTGAGGGCGATAGGACAAGCATGCTATACCCCGCGATGGTGAGTTGTTTGACTCCTTCCTTAATCTCGGGGTCCAGGAGAGGCGAGATTATCACTATTTGCGATCGAGAGGGAAGCATTCGTCGGGCCAGCAGATTCATGACGTAGCTGGTTGAGACCGACGCTCTTCCAGGCTTCGCCGCCGCCAGAAGGTAGAGTATTCTTCTCTCATGTCTCTTTCCAAAGCCTGCAGGTATAGATCCTCTTTCTCCTCCTTGAAGGACAAGTCCGACACGGTTGCCTTGTATTAACAAGAGACGGGTCAACGACGCGGCGGCTTGGATTCCCTGTTCGAAAAGTTCGTTCTCGGTCGGTCCGAAGAAAGTAACGTCCGTATCAAGGACTATCATTACATCCGTGACTTTTTCTGCCTCGTTCTCGTTAACGATGAGTTCGTTATAGCGTGCTGATGCTTTCCAGTTAATTCTCTTAGGATCGTCTCCTGGAACGTATCCGCGCATGCTGTAGAACTCTGTCCCTAGTCCTAGCACTTTTGATGGGATAACTCCTGGCCAAGGTCCTACGTGTCGAGGACGGAGTTGAGCCCCCCTAATGCGCTCGGGTCTTGGCATTACAGAGAGAGTTTCAGGTCCAAGTTTCTTCTCAGTTAGATAGAATCCGAACGGGTCTCTCACTCTGGCCATGAGGGGACCTATCGCATAGCTTGCTCTTGCTGGACTGGGGAACTCAAAAATGAGGCGGACCTCGGCTGAGGGTCCTATCGAGGTACATGTGTGACTTGCCCCTTTTTCAGGAACGATTCTGTGATCGACGATTTCCTGAATTTCCACGTTTCCGAGAGTTGCGCCTGTCAGGTTTCGGAGGCGTGATTCTATTCGGATGTCTTCGTCGCCGAATGTCTCGCTAGGGATAATGTCTCGATCGAGTTTGATGTCTATCTTCTCAGGGAGTCCCCAGATGTTGGAGAAGAAGAAGAGAGAAGCCAATCCGAGTATGAGCACTCCGATCTCTAGATCGTTCAGAAGTAGTGCAAGAATAAGCAGGGCAGCGGTCATTAGGAAATAGAGGATAGCCTTTGGAGTGAACAAGAGTCTACTCTATGACTTGAGCCTCGGCACGGGGATTGTCTTGAGAAGATCTTCAAGGACCTGGTTCGGGTTCGTTCCCTTAACCCAAGATTCGGCTTTCATGATCAGCCTGTGAGCAAGCGCCGACCCCGCAACTTCCTTGACGTCATCGGGGATAACATAGTCTCTGGCATGAAAGACCGCCCTTGCCCTGCTAAGCTTGAAAATTGCGAGTGATCCTCTTGGGCTGGCACCTATCTCAATCTGGCGTTGGGTTCTAGTTGCTTGGACGATGTCCGCGATATATCCCAAAACATCGTCATCCACATGGATTCCCTCAACAGTCTTTTGCAGTTCGAGAATCCTTGCTGAGTCGGCTACGGGTTCTAAGATCACGTCTTCCTGGCCCCGTACCATGCGACGCCGCATAATCTCGACCTCTTCTGTCCGAGTGGGATATCCCAGTTGAAGCCTTACTAGGAACCGGTCAAGCTGGGCTTCTGGAAGTGGATAGACTCCTTCATACTCGATCGGATTCTGAGTGGCAATGACGATGAAAGGGTCTTGGAGCAAGTGCGTCTTACCATCCAGCGTGGTCTGTCTTTCTTGCATTGCCTCCAAGAGCGCAGCTTGCGTCTTCGGAGGGGCTCTATTGATCTCGTCTGCAAGTAGAATATTGGTGAATACCGGCCCTTTACGTAGCTCGAAATCCCCTGACTTTACGTTGTAGATGTAGGTCCCGGTTATGTCGGCAGGAAGTAGGTCCGGCGTGAACTGAATTCTAGAGAAGTCGCACCCCATACTCATGGCGAAGCTTCTCGCCAGCAGAGTCTTGGCTAGCCCTGGATAATCCTCAAAGAGAACATGTGAGTTAGCTAGGAAAGATAGCATCACTTTTTCGAGAACAGGATCCTTGCCGACAATTACTTTCTTTACTTGACTAATGATCTTCTGGCAGGTCTGACCTGCATCCTCTACCTTCAGCCCTTCCAAGCTCCTATCAAGTCGACTGCCTCGCCAATCATGTTTATCCTTGCCGGCCCTACGGGAGGAGTAGGCCCAAATAGCATACTGTAGAGAGATTCGTCTGCAAGAAGCCGCGGTCCACGTTTCGGATCTGAAAGGGACTGTCGTACCATTTCGCTCTCCAGGCCAGTTTCAACGGCAATCTTGGCGACCAAAAGTTCCTTCAGCCTGGCTCTGACTATGTTTTCAAAATATGAGCCGCTTGCTTCGGCAGCCACTCTGAATTGGCCGCTTAGGAACTGGATCGGGTTTCCTCGGAAACCAGTAGTCGTAGTGATAGCTGTTCCAACTGTCGGGGTTGTGGATTTTCTGGCAAGGTCGCGGGCGATCATGACAACTACGACGACGAGTGGGATCCCTGTTAGAGAAATAGTCGGGGTCGATTCTGAAGGAAAGGCTCCTCTAACCAGAACCAGTAGAATCGCGTAGGCAATGGCGGACCAGAAGAGCAGCCTTACGGTGTTCAAGTCTCAGATTTTAGCTGAATCTTAAGTTCTTCGGCAACGGATTGAAGATACTCGTGCGCTTTCTGAGCATCGCTCTCTCTGATCTCATGAAGACTGTACCGAGCCTCCTCGAAGAGTTGGGTCAGTTCGCTGGTCGCGGGTCCTTTTAGGGCGAAGGTTGACCTCATCGCGCTGTCGAGCTCCCGCGCCGTCAGGTCCGATGAGACAGGAACTCCAAGGCTAGATGCGGTTGTTATCAGGTGCTGATAGCAGGCGATAATCCGGCTTCTCGGATCGGATCCTGAATCCTCGACTAGCCTGATTGCTTCGAGAACAGCTTCCAATCCATGTTCTTGGTTTGCCTGTAATTCTTGGATTCTCGAGTCACGGGTCTCTCTCAGCGAGACTCTGAAGCCTTCGACGAGGATGACCCCCCCGACAACAAGAAGGCCTAGAAATGCGAGACTGAACCATGGGTTCTGTATGAGATTAGAAAGGGCAGGAAGAAAGCTGCCCGACTGAAATGGATTTGAGGTCGTTGCGTCCTCTCCTGTGATGTTCTTTGCGATGGTGGAATTGACCGCATGCGTTGGGTTGAAGATGCTGCCCTTGTACTCAATTAGCACTCCAAGAAAAAAAACCCATAAGAACATCTTCAGAAGGTTTGCGTAACGGGAACTGCGTTTTCTCTTCTGCACTATCTTGAAGCCGATTGCCGCTCCTATGTCTCGATAGTTTAGCCCGATCAGAATGATGACCGCTACCATCGCCCCGAGAGCCACCACCGGTCCGAGATAGAGCAAGTAAAGAAGCCAATACGATCGAAAGAGAAGACTTCCTCCGGGTGTCCCGCGGGGAAGTGAGCCAAGGGCGAAAGCGAGCACTATTAGGCCTACTATGAACGGAAGGACCCGGGGGATTTTCAACTCAAACGTTCCGAGAGATTATTGGGGGCTATTAGCGATAAATAGTTGTCCCAACATCGGGAGATTTCAGCAGAATTCTAGTCCTTGACGGCTTCGAGGATGCTTGCGACATTCCAGAGCTTTACCCGTGTGTAAGGTGGCATGTTGGGGTCTTGCCCGATCTCGTCCAGTATCGATATTGCGTTCGATGCTCTCACGCCAATTGTGTTCGACACTGCTTGTAGTGCGTCCATTGCCTCTTTTGCTGCTCGACGAATATTGCGCGGTGTAGTGTTATCGTTTGAGACTTCGTTCAGAACGCCTAGGGCCTGCTTGATTCTTCCCTCGTACTCCTCTTTCCGTTTTGCCTTTTGCAAGCCATCTCACCAAACTCTCGAAAGGGCCTTGTGGTCCCAGACGCATCCTAGCCCAACAGAGCTTCTCGGTCATCTTCATTAAAAGATTTCCATACTCGGAAATCCGTGCCGCGAATTTAGTGGGTAGCTTTCTGGGGCTGGTGCGCAGCATGGGTTCCCTGGCAGCAGTCGAGGCATTGGCCGCAAGTCGAGCAGAAGTGATCTTCAGAGAAGAGCTCTCTCTGGCAGGAAGGGCATTTTCTCCAGAGCTGGGCAGCGTTCTTGCGGTGCATGGTCGGTTCAGAAATTGTTTTCGACGAATATGAACGTTCCAACGGCAGCACAGTTGTGATTTAACAAAGGATATAGTTTCGCCAATCGCAAGATCATCTCGTGTAGAGTCTCTTGCCAACTTTTCTCGAGGAAGATCCGGCGCTAGGCACTGTCGACAATTTCCCGACGGTTCTGCACGCGCGGGCGTCTTTTTCCTTTGACATCAATCCTGAATCCTTACAGAAGGCTCTCCTCTCTGCCTTAGCTTCTCTTAGAACGAATCCGAAACCTCACGAAATTACGGTAGCTGATCAAGATGGCTACTTGGAAGGACAACTGGTCTTCAGGTTGGGAATCGGTAATGGTGACGGGTTCGACGTCCTCGATTCTAAGGAAGAGGAGCGAGTCTTGCACAGGATCGAGAATCGCGGTTCGTTCAACACGCTAGACTTGGCTTTTCAGCTTCACTACTCTGTGAATGATAGTAGACGGCACAGAGTCCATGAGGATCACTACATCCTACGGCTAGTTTTCCAGCCTGGGAGAGTCGAGGTTCTGGTTCATCACCTGAAAGGCGTCCGTAGGGTTGAACCAGACGAACTGATCAGGCTAATCATTCAAGAGCTCAATGTTGAGTTGGCCCGCGACCGCTACGGGCAGATCGAGTTAGAGGCCGTCGACGTTACCTAACCATGTATCGGATTCTCAAGATGTCAATCCGAACTTCTTTCTGACGAGTCTCAAGATGGCCTCATGCACATCTTCAACGGGACGAGTCGCGTCAACCATTTTCCAACCTAGCTTCTTTGCTAGCGTTCGATATGTCTGTCTGACTTTCACCAATAACTGTCTGTTTTTCTCGTGAACATCTCTGCCTCTCGACTTTCGGGCGAACGATGCAGGCACGGGCATGTCTAGGACCATGACGAGGCTGGCTGTAGGCAGGCCTCTATCCAATCCTTGAAGCCAATCCAAGCTGAGGCCTCTCGAAACTCCGTACGCCAAATTTGAGGGGTAGTACCTGTCTGCAATTACGAAATCTGAATTCTGGGTCAGCTTGATCATCTGTTGTTGATTCTCCCATCTGTTGAGGGAGTAGAGCATGTGGAGTGCTGTTGCCGGATACTCTTGCTTCCCTTCCAAGAACCGTTGTATTTGTCTGCCAGAAGGTGATTTGTAGATGGGGAAACTGATAGTGCCAACTTTTGCGCCTCTTTTCTTGAGCTCATTGGCGAGGAGTCGTGTCTGGGTTCTCTTGCCTGACTGGTCTATCCCTTCTAGGGCTATGATTCTGCCTCGCAATGGCTTGAGAGTTCCAAAGTCTTGTTGTGGATAATAATGATTCGAAATCTTGTTATTGGGTCGTGACTCAGAGTTTTCGGATCTAGGTTGTTGTTGTTATGGTGGACCGGGCGGGATTTGAACCCGCGGCCTTCCGGAGTGTCGGCCTAGTCGTCTGCTTGCAAACCGGACGTTCTTTGGCCTGAGATTCGTCAGTATACCAGGCTGAACTACCGGCCCACTGTTCGCGTGGTTTCTCGGTTTGTTAAGTCTTGTTTGTGGGGCCGCCGCCGGGACGTTCACACCTTGTTGGGGTGGTTTGAACCCGGCCTCCAGGCTCCACTGGCCAAGGCTTTCTTGGGCCTTTCAGGCCTGTACGCTACCAAGCTACGTTACGGCGGCCACGAGTGTGGCGCTGTGTCTCGCGGAATATGTAAGTTTCCAACCACTCACGGGGCTGAAAAGTCTAGTAAGAACCAGCCGTTGTAGTGTTTTTCAGCGTCTTTCTAGTCTCGTTTGTGACATCGATCTATCCATTTTTACGGAATAGGGTACTGCCTATTTCCATGAACATGGCTGATGAGCCGCAGATAGACGCTGGATTTGATGTCGGATCGTGCTGACTTCATAGACGGATTCTTGCAAAAGCGCTATGAAATGCCTGCACCCTTACGGGCGGTTCCGACTAGAAATGGCAAGCCCAAAGAAAGAGCTCATGATGCTGCGGGTCTTCCGACTGACGCTTCCAGCAGCCCTACTCGTCTCCTTAACGTGGATGACGCTGTTCACGGATACTGCGCGCCAAGCCGTAATCAACTCTCTAGGAGCCAACGCTAACATCATCATATTCATCCTCGGGCTATTCCTCGTAGTCGGACTCTACTGGGTCATGGGCGTCTACGAACGTAAGATACTCTACGAGAACCACCGCAGACCAGCCTTCTAACAGACCAGTCTCAGGAAGCAGTGTTTTCCATTCCTTTCTTGTAGAAGGTCTCCTAGGTCGGCGAGAAAGGTTGCTTCCAAAGAACACTCGTGCGTCCCGAGGATCATATATTTGGCCCCCTTTTTTCGAGAGGCCTCTCGCCAGTCGGAACGTTTCTCGGCGAGGACTCTGTTTTAGGGCGCAGAGTGGGCTTTGATCGTGATCTTCGAAACGGTACTCTTACCCTAGGATGAAGCGTGAAACTAGGGGTGTAACAGGACCGCCTGCGCTGATTTGTGATCAGGGCTTGTTTTGGGCGATCTGTGACTCCGACTGCACTAGATCTAGAACACCTAAGAAGTAACGGATTGTTAGGGTGAGATGATGAGACTGAGAAACCTTCCGTATGTGACTCTCTGGGCCGTTAACTTCGACCAGGAGAAGAATCTCTACAAAGAAATTCTAGGACTACCTGTAGACCATGAGAATGATAACTTCATCATGTTCGACACCAAAGGATCGAGATTGGGCCTTCATCGTCTCAAGAAGGCGAGCCAGCTGGATAGGCAGACGATAGAACTGCACCTGGAAGTGGGTGATGTAGACGAGGTGTACTCTTCACTGCAGCAGAAAGGGGTCAAGTTCACGGATAAGCCTGCCAACCGGCCCTGGGGGAATCGCATGGCAAGCTTCCGCGATGCTGAAGGATACGTTGTAGAGATCGTAGGTCCATTAAAGCTGGGTGAACCGGTGAGAGGCGACTAGGACTTCCTGCGTTTCTTGGCAGTTGGCACTGCAGTAGATGCGCCGGGGAAGAGATACGGCATAGTTGTGGAGGCTGAGGGAGGGGTACTTTCTTTAGGTCTCGAATGTGCAACCAAATGTTGGGGAACGATTTCCAAAGTTCCAGATTGGCTCAGGACTCGATGATCGTCAAGACCATTGTGGCGCAGAAACTTGTGCAAGAGCAGCTTAACTTCCCGGTGCTTCAAGCCTTCCACTTGAATCTGGTTTCCCTTGCTAGAAACACGGCCCTTGACACCTTTCACGTGTTCTCTTAGAAACTCCGCGGCCGATCCGATTTGCGCAGGCAGTTTTCCGAGGTTTATCGTCTGCTGTTCTTTCTTCGGTTTTCCAACCGGGCTTGAACGGCCTTTCGATTTCAAGTTGATAGTCTCGAGTCTCGTTGGTCTCTAGATTCGGCTAGGAGTCGAGATTCAGATATTTTCAGAGTCTTGTCTTGATGCAGTCTGGGCCTCGGTCTTGTAGAATTCCGCCAGTTCGAAGGAGTCTTTGATCTGTTTTTCTAGCTCCTCCATAGGAGGGTAGACGGATCTATAGATCTCAAGCGGACCCACGTGTGACTTTATGTGGATCGTGTAGGTCGGGTAGGCAGCGTGGCCGAATACTCGTTTGCTGCTCCAAGATTCGCGTTTGTCCCCGCCTTCATAGTTCACGTGAAGTCGACGGAAGCGAACCTTCCCAGGATTTTCTTGAGTAATCCTTTCCGCCAGCATCTGATAGAGGGGCTTCTGAGTCTCGCAACCCGAGCAGCTCTGACGAGTGAGCGCGGTGACGTAGACGATACCGAATTCGTCCACGAGCTCTGTTAGCGCTTCTTTTGTTGTTCGGCTTCTCAACTGACTGAATTCGACGATTTCCGGCGTCTCTTCCGCTACGACTTCTGCTAAAACGGTCAAGATCGTTCGCACAAGTTCTAGAACGGACGTTAATATAATTCTGTAGTTTTCTCGGAACCCGAGCGCTCAGAGTAGCTGTATTCGTTCGGGATAAAGAAAGGGGAGGGGTCCTGTTAAGGACCCGAGCTCTTCCACGTCACTGAGAAGCTGTCGCCGCCGCTCGATAGAGCGGAGGGCTGTGCCTTGACGGCTCCGGAGCTGGTCACCATTGTGATCTGTTGGACCGCTGTTCCGAACGATCCAATGGTCCCGGTTGTTCCACCTATCGTGGCTGTGGACGCTGAGAAGGAGACCGTTCCAAAGTTGGCTAGTGGTAAGATGCCGCCGCTGGAGGATGGGGCTTCTGCAATCCATTCGGCAGAAGAACGCTGTGCGCCTCTGACCTTCGCGGAAGTACTGAACGAGAGTCCAGTGGTTGTGTCGGTTATCGTCACCACGAAAGATCTTCCGTTGAAATTGGCTTGTGCGGTAATATGGTCTCCCGGATGGATGGTAAGTCCGCTAATGAGGAAGGAAGGGTGTGGATAGAACTCGTACCAGGCATAGTAAGTCGGTGCGCCGTTCTGGCAGTCTGAATCCGTTCCCGTCTGCTCTACGGTCCCAGAGTTGAATCCGTCTATCCCAACCCAGAACGATGAGTACTGATTCGTGCTAGGGCATGCTCCTTGAATTGCCGGAACAGTCCATGATCCTTTGGCGTTGCTGACGGAACCAGAGGCTCCGGTTACCGCGTAGCCGCTCCAGTTCGTACTATTGGAGCTAGCATTGTGCGCCCGAGGAGCCATGGTCAACTGTGGAACAGGGAGCGCGGAGGCAGCCATGAGGAACGAGAGAGCGATGAACGCTGTTGCAATGGCAGTTGAGAAAGATAATGTCTGCAATTTCATTTTCAAGAACGTTTGGCACTAAAATAATCTAGATAAGATTTGTGGACACCTTCGGTCCCAAGACATTCGAACAGAGCTCGAATAGGCTATGCGATGAAGTCCCGAAAGGCTGCGTGTATTAGCCAAAGGGAAAGTGAGTCGGGACGTTTCCGAAAGCTTCAGAAGGCCAGACCTTCAATGCCTGGGGCCGTAGATCGCGTGCCGAGTTGCTCTCGCCCAAGGTGTCCTTGCTATTATGCGTGCTACTAGCTACGTCGCTGTTTCTCGCCATTGACAACGCTGGACTGACTGAGCAAGAGCTGAGCGGTCCGGGTCATCCCAATCTAGGGTCGGGATCCTTTGATTCTAATCGACCGATTGGTGCGTGTGTACCTGTCGGCAGCGTCCCAAAAGTACACCATGGCGGTGGAAGTTGTCCTCTCAACTTCGTCCTATCTCTGAGCCAGGAGAGTCTCATAGAAGTTCAAGGGTCAACCAGTTTAGTCCAATTGTCAGTGACCCTGGTTTCAGGCGTCTCTGTACCTGTAACCATGTCTGCTCATGGAACACCTGATAACACGCAGATTCTGTTTGCTCCCTCATCAGCGAAGCCTTCGTTCTCCTCAACTATGACTATTGCAACGAGCCCAGAAACTCCCTCGGGTCAATACAGCATCACTATTACCACGACTGGAGGAGGAGTTGAAAAATCAGCAACCTTGTCTTTACTAGTAGTCCCGGTCGTTCATGACGTTGACGTAGTCACAGCAACGGTCCAGGGTGTAGCAACAGTCGGCAATATCGTTTCGATCAATGCAACTGTCGCAAATTATGGATCCGTGTCCGAGTCGTTCGAGCTACAAGCCTATGCTAACGCGAGCCTCGTGGCAAAGCTGTCCATGCTGAGATTGGACCCGTCAGCTACCCATGCGGCTCGACTGGTGTGGAACTCGACCGGATTTTCGCCTGGGACGTATGCCGTAGTCGTAACCGTGCCTCCAGTTCAAGGTGAACTCAACCTGCTTGACAATAGTCGAGAAGCAGGCAAAATACGCCTAACTCAAACTCCGGGTTCCGGACCCAGTCCGTCGCCTGCAGCTCCTGGAGCTGGACAGGCTTTCAATTACGGACGTCAGTTAGCTATTCTCGCAGCGATTGCAGAGGTTGCGATCGTTTTCCTTGTAGTTCTTCGAAGGAAGGGTAAGAGTTCAACCAGATCGGAGGCGGGACCAAGGAAGATCTAGATCGGAGTATCTGAAGTCTCGACGCGGCTTCGTTTAGTGAGGAACATAGGCGATACCTTGAATCTCCACCTTCATTCCAAACAGAAGATCGGCCCGCACGGTAGCCCTCGCTGGCTTAGGGTCCGGAAAAAACGTGGAGTAAGCTTCATTCATTTCAGAATAGTCGTTTAGATCGCTCAGGTAGACCGTCGTCTGGAGCACGTATTCCATTCCAGAATGAGCCGCTACCAGCACCCTACGGAAGTTCTCTAGCGTTATCTCGGTCTGGGACTTGACGTCTCCCGCGACTACCTTTCCGTTCTGGTCGATTGGTCCTTGACCTGAAACGAAGATCAGATCTCCAAACTTTATTCCTGGCGAGAACGGCAGGTTCAGTGGTGCAGGTCCCGTTCTTACTAGTTCCTTTCTCATAGTGCGTCGATATTGGATTTGATACGTTGGGGTTTAAGAGTTCAGAAGAGTCCAAGGTTCTGAGGTCAAGAGCTAATTTGCCTACTAGCAGGCGTACCCTTGTGCCGATTACCATCGATCAGATCGAGCGAGCGAGTTCGAGAATCCGTGGATCAGTACTGCGGACCCCCATTGTCAGATTGAATACTGACACTGACATGGAGATCTATCTGAAGCTGGAAAAAACCTACAGCCAACAGGCTCGTTCAAGGTGAGGGGAGCCTCCAATGCGATCGCTCTGGCGGGACCAGAAGTAAAGTCTCGCGGAGTATACACGTGCAGCGCCGGAAACATGGCGCAGGCCTTGGCCTGGCAGGCAAAGCAAAACGGGATCTCTTGTTCAGCTATCGTTCCCGACAACGCTCCTGAAACGAAGTTGCGGGCCATCAAACGATTTGGAGCCACGATCATCCAGGTTTCCTTCGACGAGGTCTGGAAGGTGGTCACCACTCATCGATACGGCCCATTGGAGGGGTCGATTTTCATTCATCCTTTCAGTGACCCCAGAATGATTGCTGGAAACGGAACTATAGGATTGGAAATTCTTGAAGACATTCCGGACGTGGATTCAGTGGTGGTGCCTTTCGGCGGCGGAGGTCTCACCGCGGGAATAGCTACCGCGATTCATGAGAGAAAGCCGACCACCAAAGTCTACGCAGTCGAGCCAGAAACTGCCGCTCCACTTGCAGCTTCGTTCAGTTCCGAAGAGCGATGGAAGTGAAGCGGATTCCCAGCTTCGTGGACGGCATCGGTGGAAAGAGTGTTCTTCCGGAAATGTGGGATATGGTAAGACCATTGATTCAAGGTAGTATTGTCTGCTCTTTGAGTGAGATCGCTTGCGCCGTTCGTCTGTTGGTCGAACGGAACCGGGTGGTGGCCGAAGGCGCCGGCGCTGCATCGGTAGCCGCTGCTCTCACTGGCAAGGCTGGTAAGCGGAAGGTAGTTTGTGTAGTGTCCGGCGGAAACATCGACACTGCCAAGCTTTCAGAGATTCTGTCTGGCGACGTCTCTTGAGAAGGACGGCTCTGCGAGGTCTGTCTCAGACTTGCCGTCAGTGATTTGACATCATAGCCAAAGGGTAGCAAGAGATTCGCTGTTGACGAGATGAGTAGGTCAACGTATCTTTCAGAGTTGTAGACAGTATCGTCGTCCGCCAGTTCTGGCGGCAAGGCTTGGCTTTCAGGGATTTTTGATGTATCTATCGTCAGAACGTAGCTTACCTGCTGTCCCGCATGTACTGCTCCTCCTTCGTCGATAAGACACTGGGCCGCGATTGCTTGGGGTACGCGGTGAGTATACTCGTTAGGCATCTTGCTCAAATTCTTCGTTATTACCAGCTCCTCGATAGGAACAGTGCCGCTTCGCAGTTTTGAAGCGTATTCTCTGAGCGTGTGGAGAACTTGGGGAATGAGGGCGTGAAACTCCCGGGAGTTATCTGCTTCTTTTAGAATTGCCAACATGTCTGTCTGACATTTCTCAACTATCTTAGGAGTGTCGTGGCGTCGAACATCGATGCCCCGAACCTTGAGGGTCCGGTCTTGATCTTGAAAGACGCCATAGTACCGGTTGAGGACTGGCGCTTCTGGATCTGTTTTCGAATTGAGGAAAACTATCCACCTGTACTGGCCCTCAAAACTCAGAGGGAGTTCCAGGTCCTCTCTGATCACTGCACATAGATCTTCATAATCCGCGGCTGTTGTGCCTGCTTTTGTCAGCCACATGGAGTCAACGATTCCATGAACAAGTCTGAAGCCTCTAGCTTCGGCTATCGCGACTGCACGTTCGAGGACGATTCGGGAGAAGGCGCATGTAGCAATGTGCGCGTCAATCTTTCCGAACCGGGCATTCTTAAATCCAAGATAGCCAAAGCAGTTGTGAACGAGAACACCACCGCTTCCTGTAAAGAACCCAGGGAGATTACTATCCTCAGCGATCTGAAAACAGTAAACGAAGGGAGAAGCGGCCTCGATTTCTTCAATTCTTTTTACTGCAACAAACCCGATGTCTCCCTCTAGCAGTTTCTCTATTCTAGAATGCGCTTTTTGTAATGTGGGAAAGCGTGTGCTTTGTGTTATTCTTCGAAGAGATTCTCTTGCGCGTTCAGGGCAAACTCTGTCCCTTCCTTCCAGTCTAGGTGTTCTGACTGTGCGGGCCAATGTTGCAATCTCTTTGAGGCCCGACGCTTCCACCGGAAGCATCTCGAAGACGGCGTGACGACAATCTATCGCGCAACTAGTGTTGATCGTTTCAAAACGAGTTCTATGCCTCTTTTTGAGAAAGAATGTCGCGAAAGGGAGAAGACCGTTGGGACCTATGAAATATACTGTGTGAAGTCTTCGCCCGCTGATGATGTTGAAGGGTATTCCAAGATGGAGAGCAAGATAGCCAATCTGTACTGCAAAGGCGTAGGAGTGAGTTGAGATAGATATGTAGTCTCGAGCCTTGTTTATGCTCCCGTCTCCAGCTACGAGTCCTGAGAGAAATCCCAACATCGCTTCTCGTGGTGAGTTGAAGAGAAGTGGAGGGACTTTCAGCTTGCCCGTATCTGATGAGGAGGGGAGTTCGAAAACGCGTTGAAGTATCTGGACAAGGCTTACACTGTTAACTTGAACCACGTACATGTTGGCTTTGGATTCTTTGTATATCCTAGGTGTGAGTCCAAATTTTGTCTGAAGTATCTTGCTGAGATGTTTGATAATCTCAGTCTCGTTTCCCCCAACGTCGAGCCGGATGAAGTTCTCTCCGGCACTTCCATCAGCTACGTAGAATCCTAGAAAGAATCCGAGGTCTTCATCTATGGTGAGTGATGCAGGCAGCCAAGCCACGTGGCCGCCTCCTCTTCTTCCGCGACCAATTAATAGTTCTGAATTGCTCTCTGAGAGAGACAACAGTTGTAGATATCGGAAGGGGACTATGCCACTTTCTCGCCAGACTCCCAAATTCTGAATCGATCTGTTCTCTTTCTTCAGAGCATGCCCAAGCCGATTCGAAGACTTATCCACGAACCGTCGTAAGCTTTCGCCCTTGGCACGCCAAAGATCGTTTTCTTCCAGGTCCATTTTTTCTCTAATATTTTCTAGGAGATCTATACTGGAGACTACTTTGTCGTTGACAACGCGCTTGGCAACAGGTACAAGGTCGCCTCGCGACAGATCCTCCGCTTTTGTCTCAACAAGTCCTCCATTTCTCAAAACATAGAACGTGTGGTTGGATGTGCACTTGACCTGTCTGCCATCTTCCAGCGCTATTCTAAGGAGTTTTTTGGGCGAGGATACTTTGATGAGTTTTGAAACTTTACAAAACTTTGACTTGAGATTGTAATCTACTCCCGCAACAAACAGTTCTTCGGGGCAATCGACAACTCCTATGCTATCGCCTAGATACTTGTCGACAATTTTTCCAATATGCTGATAGCTCACCCTTCCATTCTGGAGGGTAAGTACGGGAGAATCAGGCGATAGGCAACAGACAAGTATCCATTTTAGCGCGGATTGTCTTTCGTGGAATTTTGATCGTGTAGACTCGTCTTGGATGGTTTTTTCCAATCGTTTGTATTCTGCTCTTCTGCGAAGAATGATCTCCAGGGAGAGCGGGACGATGCCAGGTCTCCTACAGATATTATAGTTGAGTTCAGGGACTCGGAGTGGTGAGTCCTGACAGCACTTGCAATTGACGGTCTCACCGCTCAGATTATTCCTTAACATTAGAGTCGGATAGAGGCTTGTAAAATCTAGTTCACCCACCTGGTCATATATTCCCATCTCGGGCTCGTGGATGAAGCCTCCCCGGTCGGCGATGACTAGTTCGTTACTGTCTTTCCATTCTTCGGGTTGGTTCTTGTTCCATGGGATGAGAACGTTTTCTTTGACTGCGTGGTAGAATTGTAGGCTGGTCATGTTGGTGCCAATGGTGGCACGGCTGGCTCGCTGAATCGGAATTATGCATGTCCGAGAGATTTCGAATAGTCCTTCGAGTCCACAGTCAGCGCTGATGAAGGCGTTGTGGTCGTCGACGTGTAGCCTGCCTAGCAGGCGGGCGGCCGTCTCTCTGTACAGAATTTTTCCATAGGAGAAGTAGGAATGGCCTTGAACCTCGTAGACTCTTAGTGGTGATTGGTCCCGACCCAGAACTAGCTTGTTGAGCATTCCGTTTTTGTGTGCGCGTCTGGCTAAGTATGGGAAGATGAACGAGTCTCCACCTTCTGTAATTACAATGTCAGGATCTACTTCGTTGAAGGTTTCAACGAGGCTGATGAGTTTCTCCTCTTCACTGCCCGAATCAAGAACGATCGTTTCTTCTTGATCCAAGATACTGATGGAGTCTAGTTCGTCCTCGAAGGTTCGAACTCTCTTGTTCTTTCTAGTCTTGACTTCTAGCCTGATATTCCGAAGCGGGGGCAATTTGTAGTCTATTGTGTTTCTGGAATCTTTCAGAGTCCACTCGATTTTCTCGTCTTTTTCATCTGCCTCGACGAGGGCTAATGGGAACAGGCCTTTCTGGTACAGGTAGATTTGCGGGGAGGGAATGTCTACATCGTAGAGGCGGAAACTGGAGTAGCAGCTTTCTCGCTGTATCCTCCGCGCAAGCTTTGCAGCCTCCTCATCGTTCTCTACGACGACCTCAAGGACTCGGGATTTTTCTATGTCGCCAGCCTTTTCATATTTGTCGACAAAGATAGAGTTCTCAATGTAGGACTTGCAAGCGAGATCGATTAGCTCGCGGTAGTCGCCGCCGACATGAATCCTGGGCTTCCATCTGTCGGTGAGCCTTACGCACTTTCCGTCGGCTTTTTTCAGCCATACTACCATCTGGCCCGGCTTGTGGTAGAGGTCGAGAATCCAGCCTAGATGCTTCACAATGAATCAAGATGCGTTCTCTATCCCCAGGACTAATTCAGAAGAGTGGGACGAAGAACGAATGTGAAACAGAAGCGAAAGTAGTGGAAACGGGAGGGGCTACTGGTAACCAATTAGTGTCTTGTCCAGTGCGACAACCTCGTCTTCCTTCTGAGGGGTGAAGGGATGACGGGCTATGATGAGCTGTGTATAGGCACCTTTGTCCTTCAGTCTCGCAGAAACGTGAGCAGTATGCATCAAAGCGTCTATCATGGTTTTGCTTCTTGCCTTCTGATTCGTGGCTACGATTAGCATGTTTCTCTGTTCAGCGGTGTTTCCTAGGAACTGTACGCTTCTGCGGAAGATATCTAGTGCTTCTTTCTTTTCTCTGACGTCGGGATCGCAGAAGAGGGCTGTGATGTCAGAGATGACAGCGAACCTAGCTCCATACTCATCTAGTGCTGCGGTTAGTTTTTCCATTATGAGGCTGTGAACTTGGTGATGTGTGAAGGCTCTGCTGAGATGAATACGTTGTTGCACTCGGCCAGATTCCAGTCCGAGATTGACGATGTGCTGTGAGATAGTGTAAGTGTCGAAGAGGTTGCCTGCGTCTATGAAAACAACATCGCTATCCAAGCCTTGGGGGAGTGTTGCTCTGACGCAGAGGAGGAGCGAAAGAGCATGCGATGGCTCACCCTCCAGAAAGACAAACTGGCCCTTCTTGAGAATCAGCGCCCTATCTAGAGAGTCTATCCCGGTGGTTAAGCCAGGTTGAAGGTCCCGGATGAGAGTGCTTCCACGAAGGAGTTGATCCTCGATCTTTTCCTCAGGTTCTTTGAGGAGTTCTGGGTCTCTACATTTCAGGCTGGTGAGGAGTCGTCTTCCGGGGGGTAGGAGGGAGGTCTTGCAGTCTAAGACTCTGTCTAGTTCGAAGCCGCAGCTAGGACATGCTCCGTTGAAGACTAGTTTGATCTTTTTGGGATTGATCTGTTGTTTTGATAGGACTAGGGCTTCGTCGCAGAGGATGCAATGGTACAGGTAGCCCTCATTACCGTTCTCTATCTGGTCTATCTGCCATGTCTTTGATTGTAGAGGGTCGAGGGTAGGGCGTGTTTCCATTGCAGGTCCTTATGGGGTGTCTATTCGTCGCGTCTGCTCTTTGGCGCGGCGTCTTCCACGCCCTTCGCGGTGATCTGGAAGTAGGTCTCAGACTCTGGTAGGTAGGGTGAGTCTATGATTTTGGCAACTCGCAGTCCTTGGCTAGCTTTCTTCAGCATGACTCTGTGGGTGGAGGCGTGAGCTAGAATGTTTCCGCCTGCGGGACGCATGGGGTCGCCGAAGAATGCTTGAGGGTTGGCCTGTACCTGGTTTGTTATGACGACTGCGAGGTTGAGGGCTTGAGCTATGCGGAGGAGTTTGTGAAGGTGGCTGTTTAGGCGTTGTTGGCGTTCGCTTAGGGATTCGCGTCCGATGTATTCGCCTCTGAAGTGGGAGAGGATCGAGTCGACGACTAGGAGCTTGATGTTTTCTTCTTGGCAGATTTTGAAGGCGTGGTCGACTGTGAGGATCTGATGGTCGCTGTTGTAGACACGGCTGTAAATGATGCCGTCGAGTATCTTGTCCGCATCGAGTTCCATGGCCTGGGCCATCTGGTAGACTCTTTGCGCAGCGAATGTTCCCTCGGTGTCAATGAAGAGCGCTTTGCCTTCAAGGCCACCGTCTTTGACTGGTCGCTGGACGTTGACGCTGAGCTTCATACAAATCTGTGATTTGCCTGCTCCGAATTCTCCGACAAACTCTGTGATGGCCTGCGTTTCAAGCCCATTTCCCAGTAGCTTGTCAAGATTAGTGGATGCGAAGCTGAGTCTCTGGAGGTTCAGCCTCCTCTCGTAGAGCTGTTTGGCGGTGACGAAGTCTGTCTGTATTGTTGCCCGAGCCGCTCGGGAGATTTTTTGGGCGACACTGTTCTCTAGGCCTGCTTTTTCCATTAGTTCGCGTATCGGTGCGATGGCTAGGGACGCGATGGAGTCATAGCCTGCGTCTCGGAGTTTGCCGGCGGTTACAGGTCCAACGCCGTTAAGATCTTGAATATTCACTATTTCTTCAGCCAAAGACTATCAGAGCGGGGATAGTCTCGTCACGGCTTATCTCCCAGAGTGAGGACCGTAAGTAACCAGCTCCGTGATAGGAATCTGCTCCGGTTGTGCTCAATTTGGGTCGTTTACAGAGCGGATGCTCCTAGAGGAGTGAAAGTATTAGCCTCTTATCGGCACTTCTCTTTGAGGCCGCTCTGAGATAGTATCCTACAGAACGGTCACCTGTAATGTGACCTGCCCAGCCGAGAAGTGGCCATCGGAGGGCTCCAGACATTATGCTCCAGATGGCAAACACCGGAATCCAGACAAGAAATGTATGGAAGAAGTTGTAGAGTCCAGGTCCCCAACGGGACCATTCCTTGCCTCCGCGTACCGCGAGGCCGATGGGGATGAAACACCCGAGGTCAGGAAAGACAACCCAGAAAACCGTCACCAACAGATTGAGATCCTTGACAACGAACAGCCGCCAATAGAAAAGAACGACAAGTAGAGTGATCGTAATCAGTAGCATTTCAAGACGTACGCAATCGAGTTTAGACGAAGGAAGCCGGGGCCATTACGTGGAGGTTTTGCGTCCTCAGAAACCTCCCGATGGGAGGGTCCAGAGAGAAAATGTTCAGATAGACCCCCAGACATACTATGTGTAAGGCGCACTAATCCCATGACACAGAGACCCGAGCAAGCGAGTATTTCAAAAGCTCTAGAAGTAGCTACGTTTGCCGCCGGGTGTTTCTGGTGTACAGAAGCCGTCTTCGATCAGTTGAAGGGTGTTGTGAAAGTAGTATCGGGATATTCTGGTGGAAACACTGCCAATCCTTCCTATGAGGAAGTCTGCACCGGGGACACGGGACATGCTGAATCGATCGAGATAACCTTCGACCCTAGTATCATATCGTTCAAGGATCTTCTGCAGATCTTCTTCACAACTCATGACCCCACGACCTACAACCGCCAGGGAGGCGATGTGGGAACCCAATATCGCTCGGCGGTATTCTATCACAACCCAGATCAGGAGAAGACTGCCCGTCAGGTGATTCAGGAGTTTAACGACTCGAAAGTCTGGAAGAAACCGATAGTCACCGAGGTTGTGGCATATCGCGAGTTCTACAAGGCGGAAGATTATCATCAGGATTATTACGCAAAGAACTCCCGGCAGCCCTACTGCCGTGTAGTGATCGAGCCGAAGATTGCCAAGTTGCGAGAGCATTACCGCGAGAGACTGAAGCAATAGTCGACCGTCACGGAAACTTGCGCTATTCGAGTCCAACGCGAACCGTCTGCTCGTTCTAGATTCAGTCTGCGGGCGCAACATGTTTGATATCGTAACCCTGAGAGGAGGAGTTCCGTATCATGTCCGAGACTCTTGATCGACAGGAACGTTGGAAGCAGCAGAAAGAGGAGGCTGACCGGCAACGGATGGGCGGTGCCTATATCCAGGGTTTCATTGAAACAGCCGCAGCAATCGTCGACGAGGAGCCACTGTTCAGTAAGGGTTACTGGAAATGCGCAAGCGGCTGCAAACCGTTCGGCTTCGGACTTGCAAAGACCCCGAGAGAGTGTCCTAGTTGCCACAAGCAGCTAATACTCTGGGTACCCGGCCCATAACGACGGGTCGATTGGGGTTCAAGGTAGAAATAGTCGATTTCAAACCAGTTCGTTCGAACGGGATTGACGCTCGAAACTAGAGATCTTGGCAAGAGCGATCTCAAGATCACCAAAGTTGGAGTAGGAACTGCTCCGATAGGTTCAACCCCGGAATGGAGGGTCTGGTGGGGACCCCAGGACGAAAAGTCGGCCATTCAAGCCATTCAGACCGCCATAGACGAGGGAGTCAACTGGATCGATACTGCTCCGTTCTACGGATGGGGAAAGGCGGAGGAGATCGTGGGCAAGGCGATCAAAGGTCGGAGGGACGAAGTCTATGTCTTTACGAAATGTGGGACCTTACCGGATGGCAAGGGCGGCTCCATCGAGAATCACAAGCCGGAGACTATCCGAAAGGAGGTTGAAGCAAGTCTAAAACGCCTTCAGACCGACTATATCGACCTCCTGCAGTTTCACGACATGGATGCTACGACACCGATCGAGCAGTCTTGGAAGACGTTACAGGATTTAGTTCATCAGGGAAAAATTAGGAACTGTGGATTATCAAACCATACCGTCGATCTCATCGAAAGAGCCGAGCGAGTCGGACCCGTCACAGCGAACCAGGTTCAGTATAACCCGCTTCAGAGAAAGATCGAGAAAGATATTCTTCCTTTCTCATTGAGTCACCACATCGGGGTCCTAGGATGGGGATCCTTAGCCGAGGGTTTTCTTGCCGACAACTTCAGCCTAGCATCACTCGACGCGAAGGACTTCCGTAGAAACCACTGGTACGCTCAACCTGAGAATCAGGCTAAGCTGGAGGGAGTGCGACTGGTGTTGTCGAAGATAGCTCGGGCTCACGGGAAGAAAATGGTTGATGTTGTCATCGCGTGGGAGTTGGCGCACCCGGCGCTGACAGGAGCAATTATCGGAATACGAAACGAGAAGGAGGCCCGAGAAATGAAAGACGGAACACAACTCACTCTGTCACGAGACGAGATACAAGAGATCGAGAGATCGACAGCGTAAGGGCTCAGCGACTAGAAATTGGCAGGGCAGTTGGCAACTGGGACCCAGCCAGGCACAACGATAGCTCGCCCAATTCCGGAAAAAACAAGTTTCAATCGCTGGATAATCGCCATCGTGATCCTCGTCATAGTTGTGATGGGAATCCTGTTCGGACTCATCTACCAATCCTCCGCGGTCGTATCCACCAAGAGCTTTAGCTACAGCACACCCGCCAATCAACCCAGCAACTATTACACCCTGCAAGTTACGAACGTCAACGGCGCCGTGACGTTGACATCATGGTCGCTAGACAGTTTCTTGATCAATGGCACCATAACAGCGAAAGGACTGGGGTCATCCCCCACCCAGGTGAATCTCGTCAACTTAAGCGATAGTGGAAACATCATCTTCCAAGCTATGTCTCCCAATAAGGCCGTCTTTCTGGTCGCTCAGACATATTCTGTCAAAATCAATGTCTTCGTACCATTATCAGTTCGCATCAGCAAACTCGTTGTAGACAATGTGAATGGGCTTGTTCAAGCCAGCAGTCTGAATGTGACCGCCGCGAACTTCTTCTCAGAGAACGGGGACATAGATTTCAGCTGCTCAATTTGCGGTACCGATGGTTTCTCCGCGCAGACCACCAACGGGAATATCGCGGGCACGTTTCTTTCACCAATCATCGCGGGCAACTACAGTATGGCGACTCAGAATGGCAACGTGCAAGTCACGATTCCATCAGCGTCCACCTTCAAACTTACAGCATCTCTGGTCAATGGAAATATTCAGACAACGAATCTTGCATTGACAAGTCAGACCAAGACCAGTACCCAACTCACGGCAACACTCGGAACCGGAACAGCGGATGTGAGACTATCAACCGTCAACGGTCAGATTACGATTAATGGAACCTAGCGCCCAAAAAGATCCGTTTTCATCCTTCGTGTTGCGGCCGTAGTTGTTCGTTTGTCAACTTGGGTTACTATCAGGTTTTCTACATCAGACTCCTTTTCCGGGTCCGAATATCATTCCATAGTGACTGCTGATTGGGTTCCACTCTTGCGGCTTTCACGTCCGCGTTCCCAGCAGTAGCTCTAGTGTTCGGATTCCTACTCGTCCTCCTCGGAACTACGGATGGGACTCGAGAGTTGGTTCAAGGCGGTTGGGGATTCATCACAGTGGCCGTGATTGTGGAGTTCGTTCTGCCGATCTCAAGGCGGTTGAGATAACCGTCCAGGAGGATTGGAGATGAAGGGGTTCGTCGCGAGCTTCGTCAAGGGACAAGTCTTACTGCTGGCCCCGCAGCCAGCTCTCATTGTTCTCATTCTTTTCAACAGGATCTCTGTTTACTACAGCGCTCCAGTCATTATCTCACTGGCAGTCCTCTGGGGCTGGTTCGATTACTCAGGCAAAGCCCAGCGTCGAGGAGCGTCGGTTCTGCGAAAGCTGGAGAGACTAGTTGACGATTTCGGCCGATTAAACTTTCAGGAAGGAGGCAGTTCAAACGACGAGAGGATCATTAGTCTACTCGACAAAGCCAGCTTCGAATCTAGCACCCGGACGACCCCCCAGCTAGCAATGGCGACTACGGAGAAGATCAAAGAGGTATACTTCACACTCGAGCTCTGGTACCACTCAATGAGACAAAAGGTGCGGCTGCTTCTGAGGAAGGCTGGGTCGATGATAGAATACGATCTACTCGAGGTTGTCAACGAGTTCATCGAATTCTACGGCGAGTTCGTCGAAAAAGTCGCCGAGGGAACACTTCGCCTTGTCGGCAAGGGAGATCTAAGTAGTTTAGAAGAGGAAAGAGAGGCTTTCTCCACCTTCAAGACGCAACTTGCTGAGCTGAGGGGCAGAGCCAACGCGTTTCTACAGAGCCTCCACGATGATGGTCTGCCTGTCTCAGAGACCAAGGTAAGGGCTCTGGAACTCGACCCGTGGTTCAAAACCGGGACAGAGGCTTCGCCAACTACACAGTCGTCGTCGTGATGTCGAGTTCTAAAAATCCTGTCTGTCTAATTCTCCAAGAACCTGCTCGGGTGTCTCTTTCGCTACCTCGCTCTTTTCAGTTCGCGTAGCGTGGTTGGGAAGTAGCTCACCGGTTTCCGTCGATGAGGAAGGCCGAGCGAGTGTTATTGCTATTCTTTGATCCATTCTAGGGTCGTTCTTCAGCCGCTGAATTAGCAGGAGGGTGCCGCCAAGCGCCATTCCTATGATGAGAGCGTCAACCTGTCCACTCAACAGCAAACCCAGTTGAGGGAAGTTGTTGCCGACCCAGATTCGGAAATAGACGTTTGAGAGATACTCGCTGCTGAATCCTCCCAACAAGATGGCGATGACTATGAACTGTCCCAGAATGATGCTGTATAGGAGTCTTACGAATCCTTCACGATATTCTGGCATAACCAGGGCTGGAGAAGAGTACTGTCAATCTCTCTCATTAACCGCGCGGAGTGTGCACGACAAACGAGTGGAGCGTCGCGTGCAAAGAGTTTAACATCGGGACCGGAAGAAGCGTCTGTGTCTTGGCTCAGCGCACTCTCTCTTTTGAGATCAGAGGGTTTGAGAAGTCTGATTACCCGAGGTTAGCAGAAATCTATGATGCGATCTTTCCTGAGCGTGCTAGGAGTGTTGAGGAATGGCAATTTTATGATGATAGTCTTGACAAGTCAAAATATTACTTCAAACGCTATGCTTGCATCAACGCCGCGACCGGAGTAGCTCTCGGTTTTGGGGAGATGTGGCATCCTCCTTGGATGTTTCATCCGAAAAAGTTCTGGTTTGACGGATGGGTTGATCCGAAACATCAGCACCAGGGCGTGGGCAGCGGGATCTACAGCATGCTGAAGGACGACTTCAATGAGCGAAGCGCGATTGCTGCTTGGATGGGAATCAGGGAGAACATGACAGAGTCCATCGCCTTCGCCCGGAAGCGTGGGTTCAGTGAAAAGATGCGAGGTTGGGAATCAACTATCGACCCGGGTGAAGCAGACACTTCAGAGTTCCAGAGATACTCGATTAAGGCCTCGCAAGCTGGAATAGAATTCTCGACGCTTGAGCAGGAGTTGCGGGATGACCCGGAGTGTTACCCGAAGCTGTACGAGCTTGTGCAGACCGCGTTCAGGGACGTGCCGATAGCTGACACTCCTACCGACACTCCTTACGATCAGTGGCTCGCGTTTGAGATGAAGAACCCTAACCTCATTCCTCAAGCATACATGATTGCCAAGGATGGGGACAGGTATGTCGGGACGAGTGTCGTCTGGCGGCTGAAGAAGGAGCCTAGGAGCCTCTACCAAGGGCTCACAGGAGTTCTACGCCAGTATCGAGGAAAGGGAATTGCTGTGTCTTTGAAGTTGAGGGTCCTGAATTTTGCTCGGAAAAACGGTTTTGACAATATCCGAACCTTCAACGCTTCAACGAACGAGGGAATGCTAAGCATCAACATGAAGCTGGGATTCAAGCGAGATCTGGCTTGGATCACTTTCGAGAAGAATGTGGAGTAGGAAACCTTCGAGAAATCAGTGAAACTGCCTGTCCTAAGGCTAAGGGGATCTCCTTACGAGATAGGATACCAGCATGGGCAGCAAGCCCAGGACAAGATTCAACACAACCTGCAAGTCTACTTCCGCCGCTTCAAGAATGAAACAGCCCTCTCAAGAGATGAGGCGCTTAGCCGGGCTGAAAAGTATCTAGGGGTCATCCGACGTCTAAGTCCCAGCTACGCACGGGCGATGGAGGGAGTCGCCCTAGGCTCGAAGACGAGACTCGTAGAGATTACCGCGTTGAATGTTAGATACGAATTGATGTACAGCCAGTTCGCAAAGATCGGATTGAAGCCGCCGCGGCGCGTGGATGGTTGCACCGCGTTCGGAGCGATGCCTGAAGCTACGGGGAATCGTCACATGTTGATGGCCGAGAACTGGGACTGGATTCCACAGGTCGAAGGATTGTTTCTCAAGATTCGACCCACTACCGGTCCCGACATCCTCTGTTTCACCGAAGCAGGGGTCGTTGGGGGAAAGATCGGCTTGAACTCTGAAGGAATCGGATTGGCCATCAATGGGCTGATCTCCAACAAGGATGACTGGCAGAGGCTACGAAAGCCGTTTCATGTTAGATGCTGGGAAATTCTTGGATCGAGGACACTCTCGCAAGCCATATCGAGAATAACTCGCGGAGAAAGGTCGTGTTCAGCAAACTTTCTGGTCGGACAACAAACGAAACTCTGGGCCGGGAAAATTTTGGATATTGAATCTGCCCCGGGAGCAACAGCTACCCTCTTTCCAGAAGACGGGGTCCTGGCCCACACGAATCATTTCTCTAATCCTCAACAGTTGGGTGTCCGGCAAGTGTTGGATGAGGAGCGAAAGTCTACCGTTCATCGGTTCGGTCGAATAAGCGAGCTCCTCCGACAGATGAGAATTGGAAATGGAAAACTGAGTATGACGAAGGCAGAGAAAATGTTGAGAGACCACGATGGTAGGCCAGAGTCCGTCTGTCGTCATGAGAACAAGTCGTTTCCCGAGGATGAGAGGTATCGAACGGTGGTCTCAGTAGTGATGGACCTATACACTGGGCAACTTCAGACGACTCTGGGCTCTCCTTGTAAGAGAGAATATCTGACTCTTCGACTCTGACAGCCCTTTAGGCAATAGCTTCTTCGGAAGATGAAAGAGAAAAGGGATGATTATGGAGGGGACGGCTCAGTCGTGGGCTGTTTCGACTTGTTCGTTCTCGTCGTCTTGTTCGTGAACTAGCTGACCTCTAATCTCTCCACCTGTATGGGTTGTGGTGTGTACGTTGACGTAGGTATTCCCGGCTACTAGGGCGTTGATGAAGTTGGTCCAATTGTGGATCCCTTGATCGGGGCGAGCTACCAAGTCTAGGGATGTTCGGGCGCCTTGGGCGAGAGTGTCGCATCCCTTTGTGCTATTGAATGGAGTGGGAGAGCCAAAGAAGGGTAGAACAACTGGTCCATTGGTACCGGCTGCGCCCACGTGGATGTGAGAAGCAATGACGTTAACAATGTTGCAAACCACTACTTCAAACGATAGAGTGCTGTTGTCTTCGCTGAGTTGCACTTCAGCAAAACCGAATGCAGTTGTGGGAACTGCTGGTACCTGCTGGTCGCCCGTTAAACGAATGTCGAATCGTATCCTAGGCCCTTCGTGATTCCTCTCCTTATCCGTCTGGGGGTGAGAGCCTTCGTTCCGGCCCTGATCGTCAGCAGTTGCAATGTGAGGCAGCGCGACTAGCATTCCAAGCGTGGCGAGAAGAAGCAAGGGTAGAATCATTTTCAAAATCTAAAACCCTCGTGGGCGACCCTGTTTCTCTGCAAATTTAACGCTTTCCAATCGGCCGGTTCGAAGCAAGCTGTGTATGTGCTGACCTGCCTGGGAACATACAGAGACAGAAGACATCGTCTACTACGTTTGAGGTCGGTGTAACTACAGCTCAGATTGATTGGCTCGAGCGACAAAGGTCTCCAGAGAAACAATCTCCACTACTTCGCAGTTCTTCAAATACTCGCGAATCTGACCACTAACATAGAATTCCCGCAGAGTCCAACCACTGCCTCCAAGAACAAGGTACGCTTTCTTGAATCTGCCGCGGCTCTTGTGAACTGCTTCGGCCAGACACAGGACTTCAAATGGAACCTTCTGCTCCGCGGTTCCCGATGTCTGCTGCCACTTCAGCGAAATCGGAAGTTGCTCACTTTCAACTCTCGATGCCAAGACGTCTACTTTCTGGCTGCGCCCTCCTAGGCGAGTGCCAATGACTACTTGCTTTCTGTGTTGATACCCTCCTCTTTATAGTGCTGGTAGTATCATATTTTCTAGAACGCCACCGGTTCTCGTATCCCTTCGCATTACTATCTCCCCGTCTCCCCATGTGATCATCGAGGATCCCAAAGAGTTTCGTGACCAACATTGGCTTCGCGGGGCGGGCGACTTCGAACACTTTCTCTCGCCTAGGGCTTAATAGCGAAGGTTCGAGAGGGAACAAATGGTCACTCGCTCAGTGCTCCAAGCAGTCGAAGAGACTCAGCTTAGCGTAGACACCAGCAGACAACATCTTACGCCATTCGTCAAATGGGCCGGAGGAAAAACAAGCCTCCTACCTCATCTCTTGCCACTTGTGCCACTGAATCTGACAAATTATTATGAACCGTTTCTGGGCGGTGGCGCGCTCTTTCTGAGAACGTGCGCGTGGAACACAAGGTTCAACGCGCACCTATCTGACACTAATGAAGAACTCATCGCCGGATACAGAGTTATCAAAGAATCGCCCGAGGAGCTCATACGCCTCCTCTCCATATTTCAGAGAGAATATGACTCGGCAGTAGACAAGAGCGCTTACTTCTACCGGAAGAGAGAATGGCGACCCTCTGGTCGGATCGAGTCGGCCGCCCGACTAATCTTTCTGAACAAGACTTGTTACAACGGTCTCTACAGAGTGAACTCGAGAGGAGAGTTCAACGTGCCCTTTGGCCAGTACAAAAACCCGAGAATACTGAATTCTGAAGGCATCCGGGCGGTCAGTCACGTACTCGAAAACACGAGGGCCGAACTGCGTAGCATTGACTACAAGGATGAATTGGCCTCATGTCGGAAAACCGATTTCGTCTATCTAGATCCTCCCTATCAACCACCCAGTAAGACCTCCTCTTTCACGGATTATACTCCTGGCGGTTTTTCCCAGAGGGACCAAGAACATCTTGCTGAAGAATTCCGGAGATTGGTCGATAGAGGCTGTATAGTTCTTCTCTCGAATTCCGAGACGCCATTGACAAGGCATCTCTATCGCGATTTTGAGATCAGGAGGGTCACTGTAAATCGGCCGATCAATTCTGTTGGGACCAGAAGGAAGGGCTACAAGGAACTAATCGTTCTTGGCCGTCCACGATGAATTGAGTTCTCGTCGTTAGAACGACGCTTGGCGTAGGAGATAGCAGATCGGGTTTCTTCCGCTATGTTCTACTTCAGGAAGCCATAGTTCGAGGATAATTTCTTCGAACGTTTTTATCGTTCACTTCTCGAGGTCTTCCTCCATCTTTGTTTGCAGTGGAGACTCTCAGTCTTTCGAAGAGGTATGGGAAGACGGATGCTCTTCGAGAGCTGGATTTTAGCGTAGACGAGGGTGAGATAATGGTCATTCTAGGCCCAAACGGGTCCGGAAAAACCACACTTCTAATGATCCTCTGCACGATTCTGAAGCCAACATCTGGCACTGCGAGAGTCATGGGGATCGACGTTGTCGACGAGGGGACGAAGGTTCGTGAGATTATGGGAATAGCCTTCCAGGAAGCTCGAGGGTTCTGGCGTCACAAGCCTTCTTCGATATTGAGATTTCATGCTTCCATGTTCGACATCGATCCTGCGAAGCGCCAGGATCTAATCGAGGGGACGATGAAGGACTTGGAATTGTGGGAATCGCGAGACAAGAAGTTCATGCATCTCTCAGGAGGCCAAGCGAAAAGGCTAGAGACGGCAAAGGTGCTGGTCCAGAGACCCAAGCTGGCGATTTTCGACGAGCCAACAAGCCAAGTGGATTTGAGAGGCAAGCGGAAGATATGGGACAAGATCAGAGAGTTGAGGGATCAAGGGTCTACTGTGATTGTCGCGACCAATGAAGTGCGCGAGGCCGAGTATCTAGCTGACAGGGTAACGATTCTTCATCAAGGGCAGCTGGTTGTCCGCGATTCGATTCCGAAGCTTAAGGATGCCATTGCTGGTGGAGATGTTGTGGAAGTGGGCTTCGAAGACCCGGTTGCGGATAAACTGGTGGAGGAACTGAAAACCCTGGGTGGGGCCCTGTCACTTTCTCCTGAAGGTAACGAGTTACGGGCTAAGGTTTCGAGGGCAGAGGATTGGGTTCCGAAAATGACCTCGGCCAGTTACAATCTAGGCGCAAAGATCTCGTCAATCAAGATAACCGAGCCATCACTCGATGATGTCTTCATTCACTTCACCGGTAAGGCTCTAGTCGACCAGCCATGAACCGGGTCTTGAATCTCGCTGCATTCAACATTAGGGTCCTGCTGAGCGACCCAACCTGGTTCTTTCTGTCATGGGCTCTCTTCGCTTTGCAACTAGCCGTCTACGGTTCCCTCATGTCAAAACTCGTAGGCTCGAACCTTCCAAACTATTTCTTCTTCTACAGCATCGGGCTCATGATAATCGTCGTCTTCGAATCAGCGGAAGATGTTGGACGACACTTCGTGGAAAATGCGCACGAGGGGGAACTACCCTATTTCCTGACTCTACCCATTTCTCGAAGTGGCTTCCTCGTATCACAGGCGATGTATGGCGTAGCAAACACACTGTTGAAAGTAGCGCCTCCATTGTTGGCGGTCCTCTTCGTCTCAGGGAATCTTACAGTCCCGGGAGCACTCTTTGCACTGCTAGCCTTGTTTCTCCTAGGATTAGGTATCACAGGTATAATGGTATCTTTATCCTTCATCGCATTCAAGGCTGTTGACATCTATCTTGCGGTGCTAGCAGGGCTTTCAGCCCTTCTGGTTAGGTTCAGCACAGTCTTCTACCCACTCGCTGTCATGCCAAATTACTACTCTCCAATCTCCGTTCTTAGTCCCCTGACCTATGGAGCGGATCTGACGAGGTGGTTTCTGGGGTTCGACCCGAAATACTTGCTCAATCCAGTGTTAGCGGCAGTCGTAGTCACAGCAATAGCCGTCAGTACTCTATCTCTTAGCGCGAGGATTGTTGACAAGATCATTGAGGGGGTAAAGGTTGCTTGAGCGAATTCTCTCGCCTATTGTTGGTGGCTCGGACTGATTTCTCGTACTTCTTCAGAACCAAGTGGCTGATGGCAGTATTGATCAGTCTGAGCCTCTCGGATATGCTAGTAACAGCTCTGGTTCTTGGAAGAATGATTAGCCCCGAATATTTCTCATTCCTGGTTCCTGGCATCGTGACGGTGGGGCTGTTCACAGCGGCCACAGACACGGGACGGAGAATCTGGCTGGCGCTGCGTGAAGGGGTAGTCCAATACTACATGACTCTGCCCATCAGAACATCGGGATTGGTTGTCGCCTACATTATTTCCGGAGGTCTTGGAGGATTGGTCTACTCGTCTGCGCTTCTGATAATCGCCTCTTTCGCGGTTCATCCTCAAAATATCGTGAACGCGATCTTCCTGGTTCCCTTCATGTTCGTTCTCGCAACGGGATTAGCCGGTCTGGCAGCTTTCTTCGCCAGCATCTCGAGAAGGGGGGAAATATACTGGGTCTACGCTCAAGCCCTCCAAGTTTCTCTCATTACTATCAGCACTGTCTTCTATTCAGCAAAGACGATCGCCCAATACCTTCCAGGTCCAATCGCGACGATTGCTGACTATAACCCTCTCAGCCTGGCTGCTACCGCTCTCTCAGAGAGTCCGTCTTTAGTGGACAGTTACTGAACACGGTCGTACTCTAATTTGTTGGAAACATCTCTGCCACTCGCGACTCTGGGCGCCTTGGCTTACTGGGTGATCCTCAGAACCCTAAGACTGAGAGGCAAACCCTAGGTTTTCCTTCAAGCACACGCATGTGTCTCAAGAGTAATCCACCGGGACATCAATCACACTTGGCCTACGCGAATTAAGAGCGCTCTCAAGCATGGAGACCAGTTCGGAAGCTCCGTTTGGACGATAGCCTTGAGCATTGAACGACTT
>Ga0137418_10000519_pt1 | contig 34752 bp, 25 predicted proteins | sample CZODoug3_1_2_16f_FD_122242 | JGI IMG/M metagenome (GOLD analysis project Ga0137418, IMG submission 122242) | Vadose zone soil fungal communities from Angelo Coast Range Reserve, California, USA - CZODoug3_1_2_16fungal (Hybrid Assembly) | ecosystem: Environmental > Terrestrial > Soil > Vadose... | reverse complement strand
TTGCTCCCCAAAGGTTTCGTGCGCATTCGCAATTTTGGTTTCCTGGCCAATCGGCGACGCGCCACCCTCCTGCCGCTGTGCTTTCAATTGCTCGGTGCGGCACAACAACCACCAGCCGAACAAGACCTTTCATCCGCCAGTGACTCCCATGACCTGTGGCGCTGCCCCCAGTGCGGTGGCCCGATGAAGGTTATCCAGCGACTTACCCCTGCCGAGATCCAACTTCGCTCTCCACCGTTGCTCACTTCTGCCGCATGAAACGACTCTCTCGAACCCGAATCCTTCGCGCGTCTCGGCGTGCTCTGTCTCTCTGCGTCTTAACGCAGAACAAAACTTCATTCCCAACTTCCTCAGCGCGGCCTCCACGATACTCTCTTGCGATAGTCCCCTCCCGGCGTCTTCTGCCGTGCTCTACCGCACAGTCTCGGCGACACTCCACACCGCTGTCTCCTCCCATTCAATTTCCATAGGGCCCGCGTCCGCCGCAACCACAAGCGGCTTCCTTCTAGCGGCTTAATCGAACGCGCGCAGAGCTCCATGCCCAGCTTCACTGCCTTGCCAAAACGCGCGTCCGATTAAGTACTAGCGCTTGTAGGAAGTGATCTCCGCGCTTGACATCGACTCTGTACGGATTGCGGGGACATTCGGAAACAATCGACGTTGTCGTATTACGCGAAACTGATAGAAGTGCCCTGGGTCCGCACGAGACCGAACTGAATGGTCTTGTCAGCGTTGGGAAGATTACTCGGACCGCTGACGAGCACTTTCTGTTCCGCGTTTGCGTTTGCGTTGTTGGACGAACCGGGAATTATTCATAGCGCAGGGCGGCCATGGGGTCGAGGCGGCTGGCGCGGAGGGCGGGGACGTAGCCGGCGGCGCAGGCGACGATGGCGAGGGCGGCGGTGGCGAGTCCCAGGGTGAGTGGATCGTGGGGCGTGAGGCCGAAGAGCTGGCTTTGGACTACGCGGGTCAGGGCGAGGGAAGCGGTGACGCCTGCCACGACACCGATGGCAACGAGGAGGAGAACTTCACGCATGACCAGCCAGATGACGTTGCCGCGTGCGGCGCCGAGGGCGATTCGAATGCCGACTTCGCGCGTGCGCTGGGCAACGGTGTAGGCCATGACGCCGTAGAGGCCGATGACCGCGAGAAGAGTGGCGAGGAACCCGAAGACGGCGGAGAGGCTGGCGATCATGCGCTCGGTGGAGAGGGAGTTGTTGATCTGGACTTCCGTCGTGCGCATGGCGTAGATGGGGAGATTGGAGTCCATTTCGCGGACTTTCGAACGGACGGCAGACATCAATTGATTGGGATCGGCGATGGTGTGGAGATAGACGGTCATTTCGCCGAGGTAGCGGCTGCCGAGATAGGGAATGAAGGCCTGCTCGGGAATTTCGTCGCGGAGATTGGTGTACTTGAAATCCTTGACGACGCCGATGACTTCCATGTCGGTGGCCGTGCCGGGGTCGGTGCCGAAGCCGATGTGAAGGCCAATGGGATTTCGTCCAGGAAAAAACTTTTTGGCAAACTTCTCGTTGATCATGACGGCGGTGGGCACCCAGTTCCAGACTTCGGGACCGTGTTTCACTTCGTGGTTGTCGCTAATGCGGAAGTCGCGGCCGGCGACGATGGGCACGCCGAGCGCGGCGAAGTAACCGGGGCTGATGGAGTTCATGTAAGGCTGGGCGTGTTCATCGGGCTTGGCGGGAGTGAAGCCCTCGACGGACATGCCGCTGTCCCATTCGTTGTCTTCGAGAATGCGCATGGACGCGAGGCCGACGGATTGGACGCCGGGAACGGCGCCGAGAGCGTCAGCGAGTTGCGGATAGAAGACTTTCATGCGCTCGGGAGTGTAGCCGTTGAGAGAAGGGTCGATTTGGAAGGCCACGAGCCTCTCCGGGGAAAAGCCGGGACCGAGATTGCGGAGGTTGGCAAGACTGCGAACGAAGAGTCCAGCTCCGACGAGAAGCAGAAGGGAAAGCGTTACTTGGGCGACGACGAGACCCTTTCTCAAGCGATGGTGGCCGCCGCCACCGACAACCGCACCGGCTTGATCCTTCAAGGTACCGGCGAGATTGGGCTTGGTGGTTTGAAGAGCGGGCACGAGGCCGAAGATGACTCCGGTGAGAACGGTGACCGCGAGATTGAAGAGGAGGATGCGGAGATCGGGCGCGCTGGAAATGTTCATTCCGCCGGAATCCGACGGCAGATAGATTTTCATGAGGGCGCGGTCTGCCCAAAAGGCAACAGCGAGGCCGGTGAGCCCTCCCAACGCGGAAAGAGAAAGACTTTCGATCAAGAGTTGACCGATGATGCGCGGGCGCGTGGCGCCCATGGCCAGGCGAACAGCGATTTCCTTGACGCGGCTGGAGCCGCGGACGAGCAGGAGGTTGGCCAGGTTGGCGCAGGCAATCAGCAAGACCACGCCAGTGGTGGCCATCAAGACCCAAAGTGGAGTGGTGAGCTGGCGACGCGTGTAGGAACGGCCCTGGGAGCCGGGTAAAACGTCGATCCAACATTTTAGAAATTCGTCGCGGTCATATTTCGAGGCGTGGGCGAAGGCGGGGAGCTGCACTTCCGATTCGAGCATGGAGTGCATGAAGGGCTGGAGAGCGGCCTTGGCTTGCTGCTGGGAGATGGCGGGCTTCAAGCGCCCGAAGGCGTTCACCCAGCGATTGCGGCGCTCCTTGAGCATGTCTTCCGGATTGCCGACGATGATTTGCGGCTGCATCATGATGGGAATGAAGATTTTCGGGGAGAAGCCGAGTTCCACACCGTCGAAACCTGCCTGAGCAACGCCGACAACGGTCATCTTGTAATTGTTGAGAGTCAGAGTCTTGCCGACGATTTGGGGATCGCCGGCAAAACGCGTTTTCCAAAAGTTGTAGTTGAGCACGACGTACGGATGCCCGCTGCGGACTTGATCGTCCTCGGGAGTGAGGATGCGTCCCATGGCGGGAACAATGCCGAGAGTGGAGAAGTAGGTGCCGGAGACGAGTTCGACGGAAACGCGTTCCGCCTGCTGGCCGAAGGAAAGGCTTGCGGAAGTGGGAAAGCGGCAGAACATATCGGAGAAGACTTCGTTGTGGTCACGAAAATCACGGAACATGAGATGGGAGATGGCGTTGCCGCCCCAGTTGCTGCCGTAGTGGCGGCCCTTCATGGTGAGCAGGACGAGTTGCTGGGGATCCTTGACGGGAAGAAGGCGCAACAAGACCTGGTCGAGGAGCGTGAAGATGGCGGTGTTTGCGCCAATGCCAAGAGCCAGGGTGAGGACGGCTACGGCGGTAAAACCGGGGGTGCGGGCAAGCATGCGGAAGGTGTACTTGAGGTCGCGAAGGACGGTGTCGAGCCAGCCAGTGAAGGTAAGGCGGCGGGTAGAGGCACTGGCGGGGATGATCACTGAGACACCTCCGGATAGCTAGAGGTAAAGACGAAGAAAATTTCCAAAAGTTTGGTAAAAGTACGAAAAGATTCGTGGATTCTTGGTGGGAATTTATAGCAAAGAAATGGCGAAAACGGCTCGAAGAAAATGGCGCGGGCTGGCCAAGCGACGGAATTTAGCCGGCGCTGGTAGCGGCTACCTTGTGAACGTCGAGGGCTTCGGCCTTCTGTTGAAAGAAGGCGGAAACCCGGTCGATGATCTCGTTCAATGGAATGTGCGGACGGAAGCCGGTCAGGGCATGCAGCTTTTCAACGGAGGGCACGCGGCGCATCATGTCCTCGAAACCGGGTTCGTAGGCCTGGTCGTAGGGGATGTATTCGATGGGAGAGGAACTGCCGGTGCGGTCCCTCACTCGCTGCGCCAATGCCTCGATGGTGATTTCCTCGGTGTTGCCAACATTGACGACTTCGCCGACGGAGCGCTCCAAGTCCATAAGGCGGATAAGGCCTTCGACGGTGTCGCGCACGTCGCAGAAACAGCGGGATTGCTTCCCGGTGCCGTAAATCGTGATGGGGGTATTGTCCAAGGCGGACTTGACGAAATTGGGGAGCACCATGCCGTAGCGGCCGGTCTGCCGCGGGCCGACGGTATTGAACAAACGAACGACGATGACGGGGAGCTTCTTTTCTTTCCAGTAGGAGAGCGCGAGAAACTCGTCGAGCGCTTTGGAGGCCGCGTAGCTCCAGCGGCCCTTGGTGGTGGGGCCGAGGACGAGGTCGGCGTCTTCGTGGAAAGGAACATTGGTGTTCTTGCCATAGACCTCGGAGGTGGAAGCAGTGAGGACGAGTTTCTTTTTCTTGCAGGCGGCTTCGAGAATTAATTGAGTGCCATTGACGTTGGTCTCGATGGTCTTGACGGGACTTTCGACGATGAGTTTGACGCCGACGGCGGCAGCCAGATGGACGATGACGTCGGCGTCATCGACGAGTTCGGCGAGCAACTGGCGATTCTCGATGCTATCGAGGTGATATTGCATGTTGCCGGAAGACTTGAGATGGCGAATGTTTTCGACGCTGCCCGTGGAGAGATTGTCGAGAAGGACGACACGGTCGCCGCGGTCGAGAAGCCGCTCCGCGAGGTGTGAACCAATAAAGCCGGCACCGCCAGTGATCAAATAGCGCAAAGGGCCTCCTTACAGGGCCTGGGAATCATCGTCGCGATCGCTGGAGCCGCGATGGGCAATGGCTTCGGAATCATCTTCGGGTTCATGCGAAACTTCAGCCGCTTCCTGGGGACCATATCCATACGAGTACGGATAATACCGATAAGAATAGTAATAGTCGGGAGCGCTGGCGTCCACAGCATTGAGAACGACGCCGAGGATCCGGCACTTGACGCTACTCAGCAGATCACGGGTGCGAGTGAACGCTTCCTTGGGAGTTTCGCCACTGCGAACGACGAGAAGAACGCCGTCGGCTTGCACGGAAAGAATCACGGCGTCGGTGGCGGCCATGACGGGAGGCGAATCGATAACAATAAACTTAAACTTGGTGCGCAGCTCGGCGATGGCTTCCACGAGCTTGTGGGAGGAGAGCAAGTCCGCGGGATTGGGAGGGAGCGGTCCGGTGGGAATGGCGACCAGATTGGGAATCGTGGGATGGGGGACGGACACCAGATCAAGACTCGAGACGCCCGCCAGATAGGAACTCAAACCGGCATATTTTCCGCTGGCCAAATTGAGGAGGCGTCCGACGCCGGGTTTGCGAAGGTCGGCGTCGACGAGAACGGTGCTATCGCCGAGCTGCGCAAGCGTAACAGCAAGATTGGCGGCGGCAGTGGTCTTCCCTTCCCGGGGGAGCGCGCTGGTGACCAAGATGACTTGGGGCGGATGATCGGCCTGGGAAAGCAAAATAGAAGTTCGCAAGGCGCGAAACGCCTCCGACATTTGCGACTTGGGCAGGTGCTGAGCGACCAGTTCTATACGCTTGTCGTGCCCGTTGGACGAGAAGCCTTGCAAAATACCATGGCGCTTGCCGCTGCCATTGGAACCGGCAAACTCAGGCACGACGGCGAGGGAAGGCAAACGTGAAAGCGTTTCGACGTCGTCCGGGGACTTCACGGTGTTATCGAGATACTCGCGCATGAGAGCCAAACCGATGCCGCCAACCAAGCCAACGAGAAAGGCCAGGGCAAGGTTACGGGTCTTGGCAGGACGGGCCGGCGTGGAGGGAATCATGGCGGGATCCACGACGCGGATATTGGAGGAGCGCAAACCGACGGAAATCGCGGTTTCCTTGAGCTTGGTCATCAGACCTTCGTAAAGAGTCTTGTTGGCCTCGGCCTCGCGCTTGAGGATGTTGTATTCCACCAGCCTTCCCGCCATCTGGTTGGTTTCGGCCTTCTGTTGGTCGAGCGCCTGGGTCAAGAGCGTTTCGCGCTGCTGTGCTTCATGGTAATCGCTTTCGAGGACGTCCAAAATTTTTTGTTTCTCTTTTTCGATGGCCTGATCAAATTCCTTGAGCTGGGCCTGGAGCCGCTGCACCTTTGGAAAATTAGGGCCGTATTGGGCCAAGGTGTCGGTGTATTGTGAGGCGGTGTCGCTGCGTTTCTTTAGCAAATCGCCGAGGGCGGAGTTGTTTTGAACGGCGGGTACGGCGTCGAGATTGCCGGACTTGGCAAACTGGTAGAGCGATTCCTTGCGCATGCGATCGCTTTGGGCGTCGGTCAACTGCTTGTTGATGTCGGAGAGCCGCTGGGTGGTGATGTTCTGTTTGTCGTCGAGCGTCCAGATCTGATTCTGCCGTTCGTAGGCGATGCGGGCGTCCTCGGACCTCTGCACCCGGATCTTCAACTCACCAAGCTGGTCGGCGAGCCACGTGGAAGCCTGGGTGGTGGACTCATACTTACTGCGGAAATTCTGCTCGATGTAGGAGACGATATGGGCGTTGACGATGCGGGCGGCGAGCTGGGGATCGGTGGATTCAAAACTGACGTCCATCAAGCGGCTGTTGGGGACGCGCTTCACGCTGAGACTTCCCAAAAACTCAGCGAGCTCGGGCGGGCGTTTCTGGTTTGCCAGGCTGCCGCTGGCGATTGCTTCCGAGGGTCCGCCGGGCGAAGAAAATTCCGGGCGGGACGAAAGACCGTTGTTGCGAATGGTTTGAAGGGCAAGAGTCTCGCTGGTGAGGATCCTGGATTGCGTCTCGATGTAATTCTCAAGATCCATCATGTAGTCATAGGAATCCGCGCCCTGGAAGGGAAGGATATTGGCGTTCTCGCGATCAATCTCAACGCGAGCCGTAGCCACGTAAACAGGCTGCATGCGGAAGGTGGCGATGGCCACGATGGTGACGACCGCGAGCATGAAGGAGAGGATCAGCCACTGGTGCTTCCGTAAAATGAGCAGGTAGTCGTAGAGGTGGGGCTCTCGAGGGGAAAGGTCAAAGCTAGGCAGGCGGGCCGGCAAGGAGATCAACTCGGCGGCGCCGTTGGAACCATTTTCCCGAGGAACGAGTTTGTTGTCGTCAGCCATTTTAGCGGTATGCGACGCGGTAGAGAGCAACGCCGGTCCCGAGAGCAATTCCCAATTCCGCCGTGCGAAGCAGGGCCTTCCTTGCAGCGCTGTCCGGGACGTACAGGATGTCGCTGGGCTGAAGCTGAACGTCTTCCGCCTGGCGTTGCATCACCTTCTTGAGATCCACGGCCACTTCGTGCTGCTGCCCCTGAGCGTTTTTCCTGACGATGACAGCATGATCCCTTTTCGCGGTGGAGCTCAAACCACCGGCAAGAGCCAGAACCTTCAAGGTGGTCATCTGGCCGCGGTCGTTCGCGAGGACAAAGCCACCGGGCTTGGTGACTGCTCCCAGCACGTACACGATTCCAGAGTGAGGAACGGTGACGATGTCACCAGCCTGGAGAACTATATTGTTGGTAGCGTCTCCGCTCTCCATCAGCTCGTTCAGATTGATGGTGATGGTATTGTTCAAATGAGGCGGAGCAACGGGCGGTGGAGTATTAGCGGACGGATTGGAAGCAGCTGCCGCGGACGAAGCCGCAGGAACCGGATCTTCCGGCCCGATCGCCGGAGGCTCTGAGGGATCGGACGGAACTTCCTGGGCGGGCCGGTTCACGATGACGGTGTCGCCAGCGTCATTGGCAACGCCGCCGGCCTCTGCCAAGACTTCGAGGAGGGTTACCGCCCGGTCCGCCTGGTAAACCATGGCATGTTGAACGGCCCCGACGACGGTGATGGGCTTGCTCTTTCTCTCTTTGACGCTAATGCTTACTTCGGCATGAGAGACCAGACCGTTGGCTTCGAGGACTTCGGAGATCTTCTGTTCGGCTTGGACTTCCGTCAGTCCGGCAACATGCAAGCGAACCGGCACGAGCGGGATACCGATAGAGCCGGTCTGGCTGACGCGGACTTCACGGCTAAGCTCTTTTACATCGAAGACTTCGAGGTCCAGCAGATCGCCATTGCCAATGATGTAATCGTGCTGCACCGCGCGCGCGGACGCAGACAACGAGCGTATGCGGTCGTTGACCTGCTGTGGCGTCTCAAGAACGGCCTGCTGAGCGCGGCTGGCTGGGGGCAGGACCAGTGACGCTAACAGGGCGGCCGGAACGCAAAACGACACCAACGCACCCAGTCTGACTGGCTGCATGAGTATAGATGACCCCCGCGTCGATTATACAGTGAGAACGTCCAAATCAATCAGTGATTTCGGGGATTTCGGTGGTGCGACGCGCGGGGGATGGACGGCGGTTGTCAGACTGCATCTCGGAGGCGGCGAGATGGGCCATCAGAAAAAAGAGAAGAGCGTTTGAGGGGATATGCAGGTTGAAGTCGACCAGGCTATGTACGAGGAAACCCGTGCAGGCCACCAGGCCGGAAAGCTGCAAGGTCCCGGCAAAAGAGTTGTTGAGCTGGCGCAGTCGGCTAAAGGATTCGCGAAATAAAACACCTAGAAACCAGGCACAACAGAGTCCTCCCAGAATGCCGGTTTCGGCGAGCGCTTCGAGGTAGTCATTGTGCGTGTGATTGACGATCTTCCCATCGTAGAGCGATTCGTAAGGCGGATAAACGATCTGCAGCGTGCCGAGTCCCGTTCCAGCAATGGAGTGATGGAGGAAGATTTGCCAGGTATCCCGGCGCATCGAGGCGCGTTTTCCGGCCGTAACCTCAAGAGACTGGAGCGACGAAAATCGCTGCAGGAGCTGACCGACGCCGAGCCAGTAAACCATAAACGACGCCAGAAACAAGACAGCAGCGCCGGCAAACAATTGCTTTCCCCTGGCGCGTCGCTGAATCATGACTAGAGCCAATACGGCCAGCTCGACGCCGAAGCTCACGATACCTCCCCGGGAGGCAGAGAGGAAAAGCGCACCGATAGGAACAACGGCGAAGAGACCGACGACCGGCCAGCGCTCCCGGCGCACTCGGCCCAGGACGAGCGGCACGAGCGCAAGCGGGAGAATCAACTCCACGAATCCGGCGAAGTGATTGCGGTTAACGTAAGGCCCAAACGGGATTCCCCCGTAACGCATCTCGCGAAACCAATAGAGCTTTCCATTGAAGGTAAGGTGCTGGAGAATTCCAAAAATGCTGACCAAAAAGCCAAGCACCATCCCGAACCAAATGAAGCCGCGCCAATCTTGAAGAGTGCGGAAGGCTTGCACGGCAAGAAAGAGGAGGATCAGGTCGGAGAGCAAGAGCAGTAATTCCGTCCGCGTAGCGTAGGAAGAAGCAGTGCCATGAAAAAACCACTGACCGCAAACAATCAGGAAAAACGTTGCCAGCGGCGGAAGAAGGGGAGAAATAAGAATTTCTTCTTCATGCGTAAAACAGAACCACAAGGCCCAGGCGAAAAAGAGCAGTCCAGTGCCGGTTTCAAACACCGCCCGAGCCCAGTCTTCAACACCTCCATGAGCGGCAACGGCAAACACGACCAGAGCGCAAATGCCGAAGCGAAGCAACCTCATGGTTTGGGATGCTCCGTGGGTTCGGGAACCAATGCGACGTCATCGACCCATGCGGTTCCCTGAATCTTGCTCTCGGCCCCCTCGCTGGGAAGACGGACCACGCAGACTTGCAGTTCGTGAACGTCCTTTCCAGAGGACCAAGGCAGTACGATCGGAGTCCAAGGAACGGTCCCGTGAACTTCCGGCGTAACGACTGTCGAAGTGTCCAGCGTTCCGAGTGAATGCAACTGAAAGCGGATGCCTTGGTCCGTTGTGAGCCCACTGGTCTTAACCCACGCCGAGAAACGATAAGCGGTGGAGGGCTGGACTGGGACATAGTGGCAAACGCCGGCGAAATTAACGTTGGATTTCCCGTCAAATGTCAGCCGCAAGGAACTATTGCCGGAGTGTTTCTCCTGAGAATCAATACCAACCTGCACGGCGTGAAATCCTTCGGAAATGAGCCAGGAAAAGCCGCCATTCCTAATACTTGATTCGAATCCTCCATCCCATAAGACCGAGTGTGGCGGACCTTGGAGATCAGCCAGGCCCGCAAAAACGACCGCCTGGTCCCAGACTCTGCCGGCTTCCGCGATGCGGCGTTGCGCCATCAAGGTGCTGACCAAGGGGAAAGAATCGTACAAGGAAAACCGGGGATGCAGGGTGACGAGGCGGTCCCATACTTTGATGGCATTCGCGGTGTGACCGTCTGCCGATTGGTCCCGAATCACATCGAGGTAGGCTTCGCTAATGGGCGGCAAGATGCGATCGAGCGCGGCTTCGACACTGGAACCGGCACGGAGCGAGCGGGAAAAAGCCTCCGCCGCGCGCTTGGGATCACCTTCAACAGCAAGGCGCATTTCAGTGAAAGCTGGATCAAGCTCTCCTTGCCGCAAAAGAAAATTTCCATATTGCCAAGAAACCTCGGCGGAGAGTGGATAGACCTTTTTGGCGTGCAGAAAAGCGTCACGAGCTTCAATCGGATTGGATTCCGATTCGTGAGCGGCGGCAAGGTCCAGCCAAGTTTCCCATGAGGCCGGGTTCAACGACAGAGCAGTATGGTAGGAACGAATGGCGCGCGCCGTATCAGGATCCTCGAGGTTGTATTGCCAATAGCGGCCCAGGAGATACCAGTTGCGCGCGTCAGCGGGTTCGAGGTGCATGGCGCGTTCGAGAGATGCAGCGGTCTGCAAAGCAGCGTAACGGACGGCCAGCGCATTTCGGATGCTGAAAAAAGAGAGGAGCACGGCCACGAGGAAAGAAACGAGGACAAGCGCTACACGGTGCGCGTTGCTGGAAAGACGAAGAATCATTCTTCGGTACTGTGCCTAGGCTCATTCGGAGTTGCAAGATAAATGTCGGTTGGGCGGCGGGGGCTCGCCGGAAAGAGCAGGTTCGGCGGCAGGTTCGGCGAAAATACCAAGCTGTTGTACGGCCAGCACACAAGCTAGCGTGAAAATTCTCTAGAGAGGTCGGCGGCACGCCGGAATGCTTCGCGCCAGGAAGAGAAGAGGCGCGGGAACCGCTCCGCGGCCGATTGCGCGATGATCTGCAATGAGGCGCTTCCATCCATCCTTCCTAACATCCATAGGTCCGCCTGCGCTGCCTCAGAGAGAAGGGGAGCATAGTCCAGCGCCTGGCGTCGCAGCGAATCTGGCGAGAAATTTGCGCCCTGAAATGTGGATTGCTGAAAGTGGGTAGGTGGCGCACCGTCGCGCGCGAGAATTATGGTGTTCCAAGACCAGATGTAATCCTGGCCGACGAGATCGGCACGCAATTTAACTTGAATTTCCTGGCCTTCCGAAACTGCCACCGGGTCCAGCCAAGGTAGAAAGATTTGGCCGTATATGGTTGCGGCACCTCCCGGCCCGGAAGAATAACCGATGTCGCCGAGGAGTTGCGTCTCGAACCAAAGGCAAAGGCCGTGGGCGGTTCCATCTCGCGCCGCACTAAATTCCAATTTAGCCGCAACTCGAGCCGGGGCTCCCACCGTGTAGTCGAGTAAGCCCCAGTTCTGCGGTTGGCTCAGGAGTTGATCCTTCTTGAAAGACGAGCCGTAGGACTGATTGAGGATGGGCGAAAGGGCTGGAGAGAGATCTACTCCGGGAACCGACTTCTGCCATGGAGAAATGAGGCGAGAGTAATATTCATCCGCTTCGATCACGGCCGCTTTCAACGTGTCGCGCAGCGGAATCATGATTCCGCCCGGCGCGAGTAATCTCTGGCGGGCATCTTCCAATGACGAAATCGCGTGGTCATGGAGCGGCAACACACCCCTAATATCGGAAACGATGACGTTCACGCGCTCCGGCAATTCCGTCTTGCGCGAATCACTTTGGAAAAACTCGATACGGTCTTCGAAACCGTTCGCGGCCGCGAGTTGCCGGGCAAATTGAATACTGTCATCCGACTCGATCGCGAAAACACGCCGAGCTCCCGCTCGGCAGGCCAACAGCGAGAACACTCCGGGGCCGCAACCGATTTCCGCGACGGTGTCACCTGGACGCACCGCAGCGGCAATCGCTTTGGCGTATGCACCGAAGCGTCCGGCATCAGCGATCATCGCTCCGAAATCGCGGAGGGAATACATCTCAACGGACGGAAACACGAGCGGCGGCGGAGTCATCAGCGGCAGATAGGCGCTCCGCGTCCGCGACAATCAACTCACAAAGCGCCCCGATACGTCCGTGGTCGAGATGTGGCACGATCCGCCGTACGGGCACCTGCGTGACGAGCTTACCTAGTGCGTCGAACTCTGCGGCGCGCTGTTCCCGATCCAGCAGCCAGTTCATGTAGGTATTCTGGACAAGACCGAGAAGCGCCTCACGAGAACTCATTGTTTCTATCCGAGGCGCATCGACCTCTTCAACGCGCGGAGCGAAGAGGTACACCGCGCTTACAACTCGACGTTGCTCCTCGAATTTTGCATTTTTGCCATCTAGCGGCAGAAAATACTTCTCCCAACTAGGTGTCAATCGCGGCAATACATCCGGCGCGCCAAACAATTTCTCTACCGCGTCCGGCCACAGGCAAACGCGAGGGTAACCAGGTTCCACTTGAAATTTTCCATCCACTTTGATGAGAGGAGTTACGTCTTCACACAGGACGGGGATTCCTCGCAACGCCAGGGCCGCCGCTGTCACAGACTTGCCGGCCTGGCTCTCGCCGCACAGCGCGACAGCCTGTTCCCCGATGCATACGGCGCTAGCGTGGAGTGCCAAGATACTCCGGCGTCGCAGGACAAATCCCATGACTGGCCCCAGGAAATAAGTCGCGAGATCCTCATTTGTGAGAGGTGGCGGACAGGTGCCCCAAACCTGCTTCGTCGCACCATCTACAAAGAACAGTGCCTCGTTGCCGTAGGCCAGCTCGAAAAATTCTCCGGCTCCGTATGAAGTGAGAGTGAATGGTGAATCGTCTCGTTCAATTTCTCCGGGCCTCGGGTGCTCCAGGCGAGACGGTAGACGCCTGGCTTCCCGCACCCAGTCCGTTTCTGGACCGAGACTCACGATGATGTCATACCGTTCGAGATCTGAGGGTTCTTGCCGGAGCGCAGAAATGGGAGTGTCGCAGCCGAAGGTAAGCCCGTACGCGCGATAGGGATAAGTCACTGGGGAGGATTCTCGCAATTCAACGCTGCTTGAAAGCACGAATCAGGTACGCTTGGTCAGCATCATATTGTCGAACTGTCCCCCCATCATCGCCACGGTCATGGTCAACTGAGTTAAGTCGCCGTAAACAATGAGTTTAGGTGCCTGATAAGGCTTTTTCACAGGTGCTTCCGACTCTCGCTTCATTCATTGTCTCCATTTGGAACTCTAACGAATCCGTTCCTCGTTTACAACGGCTTTCGCTTTTAGCCAATAGCTTAGAGAGACGGGACGCAGGCCAACCCAAAGATTGGAACCCGCGGCGGTCGCTAGAGTTGTGCCGAGCCGTTCCCAATCTACAAATTTCTGAAGCTCTGGAGCGGGCTCCGGAAGGGGCAACGGGCTCCATTTCTTGCTCTCGATAAAATGCTTGATGGAATCACCGAGAAACGGAGTTTTCGGGCGCGCGCGGACTGCTGCCGGCAGCAGGCCACGCATGGCCTCGCGGAGCAACTCCTTATCCATGCACCAGGGTACAGGCGGCACGCGCAGAAGGAAGCGTAACAAGCGCTGATCGAGTAGTGGCGCACGCAACTCGACGGGCACGCCAGTCCAGGCTGCGTCTTCACTCTCGAACACGCTCGACCAAAATTTGCTGGAGAGACCGGCCAAACCAATGGGATGCAACGGATGATCGGTCTTGGGTGACTCCTGAAGTTCCCGCCATCTGCAGCGAAGATCGTGCTGCCGGACGAAGTTTGAATCCAGCCACGGTGGAAATTCCATCAGCGGGTTCGTACGGCCCATCCACCGCCGCAATCGTGCGCGAAAACCTCCCCGCAGCGGCGGGATACGTCCATGCTTCAGGATGTATCGTCCAAACGTCTTCACGATGTTCCCGAAATCTCGCCGGCGGAACAGGTAAGTCAGGTAAGGCCAAGCTTGGCCGGTCAGGATGTCGTCTCCGCCATACCCCGAAAGGACGACTCGCGAATGGCTTTGCACTTGGCGATATTGCCTTTGACTTAGAAGAAGAAAAGGATCGTGAAACGGCTCCGGTGTGCGCCGCAGCGAATCCTCCCATCCTTCATATGGGAAGCAAGAAGCACCGGAGAGAATCTCGATGCCCATGCGGAGATTCTCTGCAACAAGCGACGCCAAGATACCTTCCTGGTCGTTGAACATGGGCCGGCAGTCGATCGTGTAAGCGCGCAGCGGGCCGCTCGCGCCATTCTTCCTGGCAATCTTGCAGGCCACCGCGGCGACGCTGGTCGAATCGAGTCCACCACTCATAAAAATGCCACAAGGGCCACGCGGCAACCGGTCACGAACTGCCTTCTCTAGAAGTTCCTGGAATTGGTCGACATATTCCTCTGGGCGCTTTAGCCACAGTGGCTCTTCGATGGGAAAATCGGTGTAGCGACGGACGCAAGGCTCTCCGTCCGAATAGACCAAGGTATGTCCTGGGGGCAGCCTCTGAATATCCCGATAGACTGTCCTCGCCCCGTCTTCACCCCACTCTTGCAGGAGAAAATCGCCTATGAACTGCGGATCGAGATTCGAAGAGACACCTGGTGCCTGGCAGAGAACTTCGAGCGTGTTGCTGAAATAAAACTTATCGGCCGATTGCGCATAAAAAAAAGGGCGCGTACCGAGCAAATCTCTGACGCACCAGAGGCGGCGCTCAATCCCGTCCCACAATACGAAGGATAGGTCTCCGTTGAGTTTCGCTAACCCATCCTTACCCCACAGCCGCCAGGCTCGAAGAATCAACTCTTCCTCGGTTGCTTCCGCCGTGATTGGCTCGCCGCTTTGTTCGAGCTGCCCGAGCAAGTCTTCCCGTCCGTCGAGGCGCACGTCACCAAGCAGCCACACGCGTCCATCCAGCGTGCATGGTTGCTCCGAGGATTGGGGCGCAGGCCCAGTCCGGAGAAGTGAGAAGCAGAATCCTGCGCCGGCTCGAGACCAAATGTGCGTGGCGTCCGGTCCGCGGAACGTGAGGCGCGCAGCCATGCGTTCGAGCAAATGCGGGTCCGGAGAGCTCCCGTCTGTGCAGACAATGCCTGCAAAGCCACTCATTTGGACTCCGATGGCAACAGGGAAAAGGAAACGTCGAAGGCAGCGCAAGGATGATGCCGCGCTTCCGGCTGGTTCAAGATCGCTCCATCGGGCTCGGCGCCACCCAAAATGAAAAACTCAAGTCTTGCCTCCGCGGCCATATTTACGCGCCAGGCGGAATGGCCGGCGCACGGCGTTGAAAAAACTATGGCGCCTTACTTCCATGCCGGCACCCTCCATCCAGTCTTCTTCGGTGGGCGAAAAAGAGAGTCGAAGCAAGTAGACAGGAGCGGAAATCAGGCCGCCGCGCATGCGCATGCGAAACGCGGCGCGCTGGAAGAGGCCGGGCGGCGCAGAACCGGCCGCGGGCAGCCACTGGCAGACTTGCTCCGCGAGCCGACCGGCAATCACGTCGGCTTGCACTATGGCTTGAATTTTGCCAGGCAGCGGCGCCCTGAGCAAATCCGAGGCGAGCCGCAGCCCAGTGTGCAGCATGCGTTCGGCTCCTACTGCTCTTGCTGAATCCGCAACGAGCTTCCAGTTGATATCCGTTTGGCGCGAGACGAGCGCTGCGACATCGGCAATCCACAGCAAACGTTCCCAAAAATGTTTTGCGCCGTGGATGCAGATCAGCACGAGTTCATCTTCCACCGAGAGTGCAGGCGCTTCGCGGCCATCGAGACGAACAAGGACTTGGCGTGCGAAAAAATCCTCAAGGGGAAGCCGGCGGGGAAAGTAGCGCAGCGTGCAGTCGTTGTGGAGCTCGACGATCAGTTTTGAATCCGGCTTGGAAAAAAGATACTGGCCAGGAATTTTGCCAGCATCGATGGCGGTGAGCGGGACGGCGGCGGCGTAACCTGCAGCGCTCATCAATTCCGTGGCGCGGCGAATGTCGGCCTGGCGAACGAGCAGATCCAGGTCACCGTAGCTGCGTATCGCCGGATCGCCGTATGCTTGCACTGCCAGCACCGGCCCTTTTATGACCAGGGTGGCGATACCCTCCGAAGCAAAGCGCTCCAAGATGCGAAACAGTTCCGCCGTCAGCCGCAAGGTAAAGAAATTCTGCGCGCGCTGGCGCTCAACAAGCGACTGCCTGAATTCCGGCGGGACTTCAGTTCCTCCGAGATCACGCAGACACGACGCGAGATGGCCGGTCACGCCATGCTCTTCCGCAAGTCCGAGCAAACGAGCCCAATCCACGGACGCAAGCGAACCAGCAAGCCGCTGACGATCGCGTGCTGGGGAAGCACACTCGAACAGCACGGACCATTCGTCCGTGAAAGAAGCGACGCCGGATGGAAGCGAACAGGATGTCGGCTCGGCCATAGCGTTGAGGGTTAGTGTAATCGATTGGACAGGGCTATTTCGCGAGAGAGTGCGCGGGGAAGAAGGCTCGCAGGCCGCCGGAAGCTATTTTCCAATCGAAGCCGACAACATTTCATCGCTGCGGCCGCGGCGGCGAACATCGATTCCGAGCCGCTTGATCTTCTGGTTGAGGGTCGAAAGAGGAATAGCGAAGCGCTCGGCGGCTTCAGTCTGGTTCCAGGCGGTACGCTCCAACATATCGACGATGATGCGGCGCTCGATTTCGTCCATGATCTGGAACAACGATGGTTGCGGATTGTCCGCCGAGGCGCGGGAACCGGGTTCACCGGGAAGCGGCGGCAGAAACTCCGAAAGCTGCAAGCGCACGCCGCGAACGATTTCCTTGCTGCGAATGCTTTCCGGGAGCAAGTCCGCGTCAACACGCTCCTGCGTGGAGAGGACGACGGCGCGCTCGACGACGTTTTCCAGCTCGCGCACGTTGCCGGGCCAGTCATAATCCATCATAAGCTTCATCGCCGCGGGCGTGAATTGCCGGAGAGTCTTGCCATTTTCATGGCAATACCGCTCCAGGAAATGCGCCAGCAGAAGGGGCACGTCTTCGCGGCGGTCGCGCAACGGCGGAACCTGGAGGTGGATCACGTTCAGGCGATGGAACAAGTCCTCGCGGAAGCGGCCCTCGCGCACCAGCGTGAGGAGTTCGACGTTGGAAGCGGCGACGATGCGCACGTCCACTTTGAGCTGCTCGGTGCCGCCGAGACGCATGAATTCGCGTTCCTGAATCACACGCAGAAGCTTGGCCTGCGTTTCAGGACTGATGGTGGCGATTTCATCGAAGAAAATGGTGCCCTGGTCGGCGACTTCGAAGAGCCCCTTTTTGGAAGCAATGGCGCTGGTGAAAGCGCCCTTCACATGGCCGAATAGCTGGGACTCCAGTAGATCCACCGGGATTGATCCCGTATTTACGGGCACAAAGGCCTTGTCCGCGCGAGTGGAAGCGGAGTGAATCGCCTTAGCGATGAGTTCCTTGCCCGTGCCGCTTTCGCCGCTGATGAGAATGGTGGAGCGGGAGGGCGCAACTTGAGTGACAAGGTTCAAAAGCAGCTGCATTTTGTCGCTTTTCCCAACGATGTTCGGGAAATTAAAGCGCTGTTTCAAGGCGCGTTTGAGCTGGACGTTTTCGTCGCGAAGCCGGCGCGATTCCACGGCCTGCGCCACCTGGGCAAGCAATTCATCGTTGGACCACGGCTTGGTGATGTAGTCCATCGCGCCATTCTTGAAAGCGGCGCGAGCCATTTCGATCGAACCGTAAGCGGTGATCAGGACAACGGAAAGTTGCGGATCGCGGCGGTGAATCTCCTTGAGCATGTCGAGACCGTTGCGGTCCGGCAAGCTCACGTCCAGCAGGAGAAGGTCATAGGGATGCTGCTCGAGCTTTTCGAGACCGGACTCACCCGTTTCCGCGCTGGATACACCGTAGCCCTCACCTCTTAGGAGAAGCTCAAGGCCCTCGCGGATTTCCGATTCGTCGTCGACAACCAGGATGGAACCCTTAGACATGGACCGCTTTCTTGACTGCGGGGAATTCGACGTGGAAGGAAGTGCCCTTGCCGGGCGTCGAGCGGACATCAATCTTTCCGGCATGTTCCTTGATAATTCCGTAACTTACGGAGAGGCCAAGACCGGTACCGCGGCCACTGGCTTTAGTGGTGAAAAACGGGTCAAAGATGCGGTGGATGTGTTCGCGGGGTATTCCTCCGCCTGTATCCGCCACTTCGATTTCGACGCTGCCGTTATGCGCCGTGGTACGGACTTCAAGCATTCCGCCACTGGGCATGGCGTCGCGCGCGTTCAAGAAAAGGTTCAAGAAGACCTGCTGCAACTTATTGGCCGACCCGCGAACAGCAGGAAGCGGCTCGCCAAGTTGCTTCACCACCTGGATATGCGAGGATTTGAGGGGGTGGGCCACGAGTGACAAGGTTTCTTCGACGACCCGGTTTACATCAATGTCCGCGGCTTCCGCAGCCCCGGTCCGGGAAAAATTGAGAAGATTGTTGACGATTTCGCTGGCGCGGAAGGTCTGCTTGACGATTTTTTCAATGATCGACTGCCGCGGGTCACCTTCCGGCATCTGCTTGGCCAGCATCTGAATGTAATTGGAAATGACCGCGAGCGGCGTGTTGACTTCGTGCGCGACCCCGGCCGCAAGCAGGCCAAGAGAAGTCAGCTTCTCCGTTTGCGACATCTGCTCTTCCATGCGCTCCCGTTGTGTAACGTCATCGAAGAGCAGGAGACGGCCGATGCGCTCATTCGACTTGCTTACCAGCGGAGTGATGGAAACGTTCAAAGTCAACGACTTTCCTTGATGCTGCAGTCTCTGTTTATAGATGCCGGTAATCTGTTCCTGGTCACCCCGCGCGGCGATTTCGCGGGCTAGTTCTTCGGGCAACAGCGAACTGAGCTGGCGACCGACGGATTCCTGGCGCGAGACTCCGAAAAGCTGCTCCATGCGCGTGTTCCAGGATTCGACGATGCCATCCAGATCAACGGAGAGGACGCCGACGTTCAGGGATTCGACGATATTTTCGCTGAAATCCTTGAGGCGGGCGATTTCGAGGGCCTTTTGTTCGAGCGAACTGTAGAGCTGCGCGTTATCGAGGGCGACGGCAACGTAACCGGCAATCGTCTCGACCAGTTCGACGTCGTCGCTGGACAGAAAATCTCCATCGACCGTTTTGCCGAGACCGAGAACCGCAACCGTGTGCTCGCGGATACGGCAAGGGACAAAGTAGTTGAGATCCAACTGCTCGAGGGTGAGTCGAACAGAGTCACTGACGTCCCTTGCCGCACGGGGCGACTCAAAAAAGAGCGCCCCGCGGGCAAACTCGGGCCGGGCCGGCTCGAGGAAACTGAGATCCAAAGACTCGGAAAGCCGCACGCCCATGGAACGGGCGATGCGCATCTGGCCGGGTTGCACGGGATTCTCCACAAAAATCGCCAAACGGTCAACCAATAGCGTTTGGGAGATGCGGTCCATGACCGAGCCCAGCATGGGGTCGAAACGCACTTCGTTCGTGAGCGTGCGCCCGAACTCGATGAGCGTGCGGCGGTAATCGAGGCGGTCGCGATAAAAGAACCGATCGAGGCGCGCCTGAATCCAGGCGCGGAACGGCTGGAACAGGAACGCGGCCATGACGATGGCAATCATTCCGCCGGCAGGGCCGTTTGTGGGCGTATGGAAAATGTCGGCGATCAGAGCGACCAAGGCAAAGTACACCGCTGCCACTCCGGCGGTTGCCGCCGTGTACGCCAACCCACGCTTGAAGATGATGTCCACATCCATCAGGCGGTAGCGAATGACCGCATAACCAAAACACAGGGGGATCAGCACGAGGCTTAATACGGAGAGCTGCATCCACGGGCGCACGGCCACGTCGAAGGCCAAAGGAGCGATGTAGAGCAAGGAAACGGGCAGGCTTCCGGCAAGAGTCCCGCCGGTGAGCCACTTCAATTGCTGGCGCAGGACTCCGGAGGGCGCCTCGCGATAGCTGCGGTAGAAAACGAGCCCGGCGGCTAGGAAGCAAAGAGCGAGATAGCCGAATTCCAACTTCGTGAGCAATACGTAGGAAGCAAGCCAGGGCACGAATCCGAAGTCTCTGAGCGCCGTGCTCACGTGAAGGAGAAGCAGAGCAATGGGAAGGGCATAAACGGCCAACAATTTCGAAGACGAACGAATTGATGTTTCTGATCGGCCCGGAAAAACCAGGGCGAAGTGGAGCAGCAAAGCAGGGGCCAGCAGGCGCGCCGCGATCTCCGACCAGTACACTTCCCAGTCAAAGGTGTCCAACTTTCCGCTGAAATGGAACGACCAGAGAATGAAGGAGACCAGGCAGAAAACGTAAAAGTGCACTGCACGAGGAGCGTTCCAACGGCGGATAAAAATGAACAGGCCGATAAACAGATAGAGCAAGCCTACGATGCGAAGGTAGTTTTCGATTGCGAGTGGTTTCTCGGCGGGGGCCGTCAGGAGGGGCGTTTCAAATTCCTCACCACTGCGGGAAAGTTTGTAATGAACCAGGGTCCAGAGCCCCGCACGGTCCAGCCGGCGGGCGACTTCCGCAGCTCGCGTAATGGGCGCGCTATTGATCCTCAGCAGGGTGTCGCCGGGGTGAATCCCCGCGCGAGTAGCCGGAGAATTTGGGGAGACCCGGCTGGCCTGGATACCATGGTCGGTGTCGAGCCAGGCCACTCCGTCGTACACCACCTCAAAGCGGCTGCGCTGATCGAAATTAATCAGGGCAAAAATCACGGCAGCCAGCGTGGCTAGCGCCAGCACGACGGCCCCAACGCTGACTCGGAGATTTTGCCTCATAACTCCACGGGGCAAGATTGTGCCCTGGTGCCTTAGATCAAGTGCAAACCAATGTCCATTCTTTGGAAGCCGTTCATTCAGGCAACCATTTTATATTCAATAGTTTACCACAGCGGCAGGCCAGCCTATCCCGCATGATCCTGTTTCTGGAAGGACAAATACAGCTTTTTAGAACCTAAGAATTCCTAGAACTGAACGCTGAGCCCACCTCGAAATGTACGGAATGCCGGTACCAAGACAACGTGGCCATCCCTGCTACTAGTAGAGACATATCCTTGCGCCAATAGGTTGTTGCAATCGGCGATGGCTTCCCACCGCCCCAAAGCAAACTTTGGAAGCGGTTGCCGGAAAATCAAGTGTAAGTAAGGGTCCATTCGGTACAGGGACTCGCCGTAGCTGTCCACGGAGGACACGGTGATGCCGTTCACCCATTTATATCCCGCCTGGATTTTGGTGCCGAGGCGGGGCACTTTCGCGGAAATGGCAGCCCCCAGAGAATGCCGCTGCGCCGTGCGAAGCGCATCGCGAAGCAGACCGTCCGCGTCATCCGAAGGCGTCAAGGCGCCACCGAAAGAATAAACAGCGGTCAGTTCCACGTCGCCATCGAGCTTTTCGCGGAATGCGAGGCGCGTTCCCCAACTACTGGACGAGCCTCCGTCATAAGCAAAGCCGGTGGAGAAATAATCCTGAAAATAGTCAGAGGTGGGCAGGTCGCTGCCCCGGCCGAAAACGGCCACGTGCCGGTTATCGTCATGGAAGCCTGCAACCTGGAATGTACCGCGGGTACCGAACTTTCTTTCCGCAGAAATTTCTTCATGCAAACCGTTCTGCAACACAGGATGGCCCTGCCGCCAGAGCAGCGCGGGGAATGCGTCAAGTTCATTGAGCGCCGCCGCAAGTGCGCCGCCTGGTTGTGCATCATTCGCTTCGAGCGGGCCGGGTCCATTGGGCATCGAGGCGAAAATGAAGGCGGTGCTCCAATCATCGTTGAGGCGCACATTCAATTGCGCGCGCGGACGGAGTGAAGACGCTGCAGCCCCGAGTCCCACCAGGACATACTCACCACCGTACTGAAGGACCGTCCGATCTCCAAGCGCCAACGCCCCGCCCTGATCGAATCGGACCCCTCGAAACGTCGGACCCTCCGGTCCGAGCTTGGCTTCGCGAAGGACCAGAGCAGTATGAGGGCCGGCACCGAGAGTTCCCGTTGGCAGCCACACCGCGGCGATACTCCCGGCAGGAGCATCGGTGTCATAGCTCACCTGGCCGGCCAGGATCATTCTGCTGGTGCCACCCAACTTCTGGTCGTAGGCCACAGCCGTGGCGGGCGAAGAGTCAACACTGGAAGCTGAAGTGGGCCGCCGCGCCCCGTCCGTAAATTCCATCCGCATTTTAGGAGCACGGGGCCTGCCGGAATCGGCCGCAACGGTCGAGGCACTCAAAGTATCGTGGTCCACCCATTCCAAAACAGGACGCATCGCCGAAGCAGACCGCAGTACCCATTTCCAATCGTCAACTTGCGCGGTGGTACTCGAAGGCATGCGCCGCAACTGATCCAGCGACGTAAACATGGTTTCGAGCTCAATGCGAATGACCGTCGTCAGATTCGAAGTAACGCGTATGTGCTTTTCAAGTGTGGGAAGAAAACCAGCGAGAGTCACGCGGACAGTGTAAAAACCGGGGGCGAGCTTGTCGCCACGAAACATTCCTTGCGTATTGGTCAGAAAGCTGCGAGTGGCTGCCACACCCACGGCTTCGGAAAGCAACTCCACACTCGCGCCCATCTGCGGCGTGCCTGCAGCGTCGCGCACCACTCCCGCAAGCTTGCCCGGGACAGGCTTCGCTTGCGCGGCCGCCGGAATCGCCGCAAAGGACGAAACCATGACGGTCAGGACCAGGGCCCCCAGGGTTCGGAGCCGTTCCTGTTTCACGTTGCTTTACCTCCCCGGTGTGGCATTCGCCGCGGTTTTGGTTTCCGCTGGCGCTTTCACCGTAAACTCTGCCGAGCGCGAAATAGTCTGATTCGAGAGCGTGTCCGTGGCATTGACTTCAAGACTGTACTTCCCCGGCGGCAAAGTCGCGAGAGGCAAGAGCCGCTCGATGGTGACCTGGTCGCCCGTCTGCTTCATCTCTTCGGAAGTTTCCTTGAACTGCATGACCTGGTCTTTGCCCTTTTTGACGGTGTACTGGAAGGTCGCACTGGACTTGTGCGACTTGTCGTCAGGCTTCAAGTTATAAACCTGCATGTAAATCCCCAGCTTGTCAGCCGTGGTGAAATCGCCTTCCAAACGCGGCCGAACTTTCGAGGACCCCAGCACGAACTGTCCCGCGCCGATTTGCTTCGCGGGAACATGCTCGATTTGATCGGCAAGAATCAGCGAACTCGCCTCCAGCTTATCGTCTTCGTACCTAGGCACCTGCAACCGCGAGTTTACGACGCCGATATTTCCACTTTGCACATCCTTGATCACCAGATCCAGGCGGTACAAGCCCGGACGAAGTGGAATGGCCTTCTGATAAATCGATTGCAACTTGAGCGACTGCTGGAACAAGGAATCGGGGAAGTCCTTGCTGATTGGATCTTCGAAGGTCTGAACCACACGACCCGTCAACGTGCTCACGCGTCCAAAGATGTTCAGCGTTGCGGAATGAATCCCGTCTTTAGACTGGAAAGAGAGCTGACTATTGGGAATCTGAATCGTTACCGGCACCAAGACAGTATCATTGGTCACTTTCAGGTAATCGGTCCGCCAATTGAAGTGCACTTGATCGCGGACGATCCGAGAGGTTACTACCGCTTCAAGATCCTTGAATTTCACCTCGGGCGGTTTATTCACCTTGGCGTAGAGTTCCAGGCGATTAAACTCGTTCATGCTGGCCGGTTCACCACCCATAGTCTTCGGCAGGTTGGTACCGTCCGAACGCGTGAAGCGGTCGGCCTTTGACGCCATGCCCATGGATTCCATCAAACTTAGGCCCGCGCCCGGCACGTGTAAGAGCGCGTCCTTCTCCGATGGGTCCATGGTTAAGTGGTATTCACCTGAGCCGCTGGGATCCACGAACTCCAGAATAATGTTCTCGCCGATTCCTTCGAGGTACCGCCAGCGCCAGGTTTCCCAAGGATATGTGCTCGTGGAGCCGCCGCCCTCTTCCATCGGCCGGTCGTATGTGCCGCCAGTGGGGTGCGATTCCACTTCATCCGCCGGTCCCCACATGATGTACATGCGGCCGCGATCCGTCTTCCATCCCGGGATTCCGGAAGCGAAGTGCTCGTTGGCGTACGCGATGCGACGGTAGTGCTCTTCTTTAAAGTCATTCTCAGGCAGATCGGGATTGCTGCTGCGGCGCAGCCAGAACTGCTCAATGAATTGTTCGCGCTCTTCGTTAGTGTCCAGTTGCAAGAAGGCGTTTCGTTCTTCCGGAGAGATGATGTACGTGACGTCTTCCGTCAGCCATTGCTTATAGGCGCTGTCCAATTCCTTCAGCGTCCTCTTCATCTTGCGCTTTGTTTCTTTGTCCGGCTTTTGTGTCGTTGGAGCCGCACCAGGATCTTGCGCCTGTTGCGCGAAAACCGATGGCATAGCGATGGCGATTGAAAAAATGGAAACGAACAGGGTCCGCACTACCCTTGACATGAAGACACCTCAAGCTCTAGGACGTTGAGATTCTAACCCCGTACAAGCTCCCCGTCAATCAGAGGGATCCCCTTCATTTTGCGGCACTTGTCCCCCGGAGGAGGTTAGATCACCGGCAAGTTACTTTGGTTGCTTGACAGTTTTTGACCTGAACGAACGTACAGGGGAAAACTACTGAATGCGCTGCGGATGACCATCTGATCCAACGAGGGTATCGAAGATGGCCAGGACGTGACGGCGATAATCCACCATGCGCGCAAAAATATCACGAAGCTGCGGATCGCGTTCCGCCTCGCGGTGCCACTTGGCAAGGACTACTGCGGGCACTTCTATATCCCGCCTCAGTTTGTCCGCCGAATGGCCGCGCAGGAACAGGCCATAGAAAAAGGCGGCCTCGCGCTGCGGGAAGTCGAGATCGTGCACGACTTCGGAAGGAACGAACTGTGGCATCGTGGCCATAGAGAAAATGCAGTTTACCCAAAAGCCGCGCCGCGTCAAGTAGGACTGATGTTTTCTTGCCGCGTTGCGGGTAACTCCCGCTCCCAGGCTCACCCCGCCTTCACTAAGAGGCTAAACTGTACTACGCAACGGTTGCCAGTTGGTTCTAACCGCCTTAGGATGCTTATAGACATGGCAGGGTTACACAATTCGGTCAAGGCCTCGCTGGCGGGACGCACCTTCGGCCGTTTTCTGCGGTTTGGCGTTCTCCGAGGACTGCGGTCAATCGAGATTGACCCGGAAGACTTCCGGCGTCAACTTGCGAACAAGCATGGCCTGTGGGTTCCGAACTTCGGGCGGATGAAGGATGTTCCTACCGAGCGCCTGGACGCTATTGCCACGGCGTTGATTCGCGATGCTGAACGTCTGGCACTGGCGGAAGGAGCGGGATTCGGCCTCGGCGGCATGATTACGTTCCTACCGGATGCCAGCCTGCTCACCGTGATCACGTTGCGGCTTATCCAACGCCTCTCTCTCCTGTATGGATTTGAAGCTCGCGGCCACGACCAGAGGATTGAGATGTGGAAGGCGGCGGCGGCGGCCTCCGGCATCGACTACGGGAAGGATTTGGCAGAAAAACAGATTCTTGAGAAACTCGCCCCACGCATCGCGGAACGTTTCGCAGCGAAAATTGGCGCCGAAGCTGCTGAAAAGTGGGTGGGGCGATTGATTCCCCTGGCCAGCTCGGCTATTGGCGGCGCGCTGAATTTTTCGTTTGTGAGAGGCTGGGGCCGCCGCGTGCAGCGTCACCTTCGATCGAAGCATCTGGAGACGAAGGGTGCTACGCCGCCACGACCGGAGGGATATGCTCCGATGACGTCCGCCATTGTTCAGTGAGGCATGCTGGGGAGACGATTGTGGCATCGCTTATTCATGAAACTCTTTCAACGCTTTCTGAGCGTGGCGTTCCTCCTGTCCGGGCGACGGACGCCGTGGAACTTGTGCACACAAAGGGGTAAGCAAGAATGGTTGTAAATCAGAAGTTTCTGGGTGGTGCGATTCTCTTTGGCTTTGCGCTTGGGCTGGCATTGGTCCCACAACAGGCAGCTTCGAAATTGGCGCAAGATGCAACTTCGCCGCAATCCGCAGCCGACGAAGCCGTGCCCGCCTTTCATGCGCAAGCCCCGCGGGAAGAATTGCCTGCAACGATGGATCCGGAACTTTTCACCGATCCGGTGGTACAGCACGCCTATGCTGTCGCGGCAAGAATTAAGAAAGTTCTTTACCAGCAGCCCTGCTATTGCCACTGCGACCGCAGCCAGGGGCACAAAAGTCTCCTGGACTGCTTCGCCAGCAAGCACGGTTCCGGATGCGGAACGTGCATTTACGAAGACTTCTATGCGTTCGAGCAGTCCGGCAAAGGGAAGAGCGCGGCGCAGATTCGTGCAGGGATCGTCAAGGGCGAATGGAAATCAGTGGACGCAACCAAGTATAAGCAGCCATTGCCAGCAAAGTGACTCCCAGGCGGCGGCAATGATTGACACCGCGGTACAGTCCTCAGAAGTATGTTGTCACGCCGCATTGCAATTCGTAAACTACTTACCCCGGCCGAACATAGGAGGAAGAATGCATTTTCGTGTGAAGATGTGTGTGTCAATGCTGGCGATTGCCCCTCTGTTTGGTGTGGCGGGAGTCCCAGCGGGGGCCCAAGACAAGCAGCATGTCGTTTCTCTGAGCGACCTGAACAAAGACGCCGCACGGCCGGCCCAGACGCGCCAATCCAACGAAGAAGCCGTTCGAACGCTTCTTTCTTCCGACCAGGCTCAAAAAGCCCTGAAGTCCGCCAACCTCGACTACCAAAAGGTTGACAAAGCCATCGGCCAATTGAGCGATGAAGACCTCGCCAAACTGGCCGAACGGTCACGCCAAGCGCAAAGCGATTTTGCCGCGGGACGTATTTCAGATCGCGATCTGCTCTGGATCATCCTGATCGCGCTGGCCATCGTGGTCCTGGCGCTCGCGCTCCGCTAGTTACAATTTGGAGTTATCCCTTATTCGTGCAAACCAGATCGTTCCCAGTTTGTTCTTGCTTCTTTTCCTGGGGCCTGCCGCTCGAACGGGGCCCCAGGAAAGAGCCGGAATCTGGCTGGACGTGCCGTACGTAAAGCAGACTGAGGATGGCTGTGGGGCGGCTGCGATCTCCATGCTCCTGCAATACTGGAACGCCCATGGCGCGGGGATAGACTCACAGCGTTCCGACGCTTCGTCAATTCAGAAACAACTCTATTCGCGCAAAGCCCGCGGCATTCATGCCTCCGACATGGAAAGCTATCTCAAAGCGTCGGGCTTTCGCGTGTTCCCTCTCAACGGAGATTGGAAAGACCTTCTCGAACAACTGAAACAGGGCCGGCCACTGATCGCGAGCCTTCAGCCAGGCAGAGCAAAAACCCCGCTACACTACGTGGTGGTAACGGGCATCGATTGGCAGAACGGGGCCGTCTTCATCAACGACCCTGCGCGTGGGAAACTCCTCCGGGTTGCTCGCGAGGATTTCGAAGAGCAATGGCGGCCAAACCGCAATTGGATGCTGCTGGCTCTCCCCGAAAAGGCTTCGTGATCCTTTCTCTAGTCACGGTGTTTGCGCTGGGACTGCCCGCGCTCGCCCAGGATATCGCCTCTGATCAAGCTCGTCTTCCCGCGGCACAGAGCGCGTTTGATGCAGGTCGTTGGGAAGAAGCCGCGAAACTGGCGCGAGGTCCCGCCGGCCAATCGCCGAAATTGGATTTTCTGGCCGGGCTCGCCCTGGCTCGTTTGGAGAAATGGGCCGAGGCCAGAGTCGCGTTTGACGCTGGCTTTCGAAAGGCGCCGGGCGACGCTCGATTTTTAGTGGAGCTGGCCGGCATCGCTTACAAACAAGAAGATTTTCGAACCGCAAAACGAAATCTGCACGCAGCGCTAAGGCTAAATCCACGGGACTCCTATTCGCGCGAATTTCTCGCAACCATTTATTTTCTTGAAGGCAATCTCGACGCCGCTTTGCAGCACTGGAATCTTCTGGATAAGCCGCGGCTGCGAAGTGTCGCATACGCTCCGCCCCTGAAGCTCAGGGAATCGCTCCGCGACCGCGCGGTTGCCTTCAATGCCCCGCAAGTCCTTACGGTCGACGCTTTGCTTACCACACAAGCGCGTCTGGACAATCTGGGAATTTTTTCCAGCCGGAGGATGGAACTCTCCCCGGTGGACTCCGGAAACTACGACGCAACGCTGCACTTGGCGGAGAGAAACGGCTGGGGAGACTCCAAAGTCGAAGGTGTCGTTTCGCTTTTGAGCGGCTTGCCTTACTCTACGATTTATCCGGAGTTTTACAATCTCGGCCACGATGCCGTGAATCTGACTTCGCTTGCACGATGGGATTCGGAGAAACGCCGCATCTCCTTGTCGCTTTCCATGCCCATCTATGGTGATCCTGGTTTGCGACTGCGATTCTACGCTGACGCGCGCAACGAAAACTGGAACTTATCGCAAACTTTTCTGGGCTCGGGCACGCCACTGACGGACTTGAACATGCGTCGCGCTGCAGCTGGAGTGGAATTGGGTTCCGTTATGAATGGCCACACGAGTTGGAGCGCCGGCGCGGAGATTGCCAACCGGAATTTCCGAAATCTCAGCGGTCTTACTCTGCCTGCCGAGCGGACATTCTTTACCAGCGCGACCTCTCTGGCAGGATGGCTAGGCATCCAGCAAATTCTGCTGTTCGCACCGGAGCGCCGCTTCACACTCGATTCTTCGGCTGAAGCAAGGGCCGGCCGGGAGTTCGCCGATGATCTCGGGCCTTTCGCAACGCTGCGTGGCTCGCTTCGCGCGGATTGGCTCCCGCGCGCAAAAGGCGACGATTACGAAATGCAGGCACAGATTCGCGCCGGCGCGACCGCCGGCAAAGCCACGCTTGACGAGTTGTTTGAATTGGGCATCGAACGCGACAACGACCTCTGGCTTCGCGGCCACGCCGGAACGATTGATGGACGCAAGGGCTCCGCTCCGCTCGGACGACGATTTTTTCTCGCAAATTGGGAGATCGACAAGAACCTGTTTCAAAACGGCTTCTTCACCGTGAAGCTCGGCCCATTTCTGGATAGCGGAGCGGTGGCGGATTCTTCCGGCCTTTTCGGCTCACGACGCTGGCTCTGGGACGCGGGCGCGCAGTGCAAGGTCCGAGTCCTGGGAAGCCTGACTGTGGTACTTTCCTACGGCCGGGACTTACGCAGTGGAAGAAATGTATTCTACGGGACGGTTCTACGCTGAGTTCTAAGCGGCGCTTTCACGCAGGATTGAAATTTCAAGTCTGAAGTAACGCGGCGGCGCTTTCCTCCGTCTCACAAACAGATTGTATAGCGGCCGGAGTCCTTAACGAGTGCTGCGGTTTCAGACTTAAATCCAAACTGGAGCAAACGATGTCAAATCGATTTTTTTCGGCTGGCTGTATCCTTGCGGCGATTACCGTCCTGGCAGTAGCTTTGGCGAGCGGTGGGCCGCGCGCTTCGGCAGGGCCAGCGGATATGCCAACTTCGTGGGGTTTCGATACCGCGAACCTCGACAAAACCTGCAAGCCTTGCGACGACTTCTATCAGTTCGCGATGGGCGGATGGATGAAATCCAACCCGATTCCGCCGGAGTATTCGAGCTGGGGCACCTTCACGCAACTCGCGGACAAGAACCAGCAGAATCTGCGCCAGATCCTCGAAGCCGCCGCGACCGCGAAGGCGGCGCCAGGTTCGAACGAACAGAAAATCGGCGATTTCTACGCAAGTTGCATGGACACGGCGGCCATTGACGTGGCGGGAACAAAACCTATCGAACCCGATCTGGCGCGAATCGCGGCAATCAAGAGCGTGGCGGACCTTCAGGCAGTAGTGGAGTACCTGCACAGCCAAGGCATCGGCGCGCTTTTTCGTTTCAATTCAACTCAGGACGCCAAGGACAGTACGCAAGTCATTGGCGCTGCGTTTCAAGGCGGTCTGGGACTACCGGAGCGCGAATATTACCTGAAGGAAGACGACAAATCGAAACAGCTTCGCGACGCTTATGTGAAGCATGTCGGAAAGATGTTCGAATTGCTCGGTGATCCGCCAGACCAGTCGGCAACGGAAGCCGCCACCATTCTGAAGATCGAAACCGCGCTGGCCGCCGCCTCAATGAAAAATACTGATCTCCGCGATCCGGACAAGACTTACCACAAGATGATTCTTGCAGACCTGAAGACGCTTACGCCGAATTTTTCCTGGGAGGCGTATTTCAAAACGGCGGGACATCCGGAACTAAAACAGATCAACGTCGGCCAGCCGGATTTTTTCAAGGCTCTCGACGCACAATTGACCGCGACTCCCATCGGCGATTGGAAAACTTATTTGCGGTGGCATCTTGTGAATGCGGCGGCTCCCGGACTCCCCGAGAAATTCGTCAACGAAGATTTCGATTTTCGCGGCAAGACACTGACGGGCGCCAAGGAAATCCAGCCGCGTTGGAAGCGCTGCGTACAAGCAACCGACCGCGTGCTTGGCGAAGCACTCGGCCAAGTCTATGTGCAAAAGTATTTCCTGCCGGAGGCCAAGGCCCGCGCCCTGGAAATGGTTCACAACCTGATCGCCGCGCTGCGCGATGATTTGCAGACGCTCCCCTGGATGGGAACGGAGACACGCGCGCAAGCAAGCGCGAAGCTCGCGGCTTTCGCGGTAAAAATCGGCTACACCGACAAATGGCGCGACTATTCGGCGCTGAAAATCGACCGCAAGTCCTACGCCGAGAATCAATGGCGTGGAGCGGAATTCGATTTCGCGCGCCGCCTGAACAAAATCGGCAAACCGGTGGATCGCACCGAATGGGGCATGACGCCGCCAACCGTGAATGCTTACAACAACAGCGGCATGAATGAAATCGTTTTTCCCGCAGGCATTTTGCAGCCGCCCTTTTATGACCCGAAGGCCGATGACGCCGTGAACTACGGCGGTATGGGAGCGGTTATCGGACATGAAATTACGCATGGTTTTGACGACCACGGCAGCAAGTTCGATGGTCAGGGCAACTTGAAAGACTGGTGGACCCCAGAAGATTTGAAGAATTTCAAGGCACGCGCGGCTTGCGTTTCCGATCAATTCGACGGCTATGTGGTGGATGGAGACTTGCACGAAAATGGAAAACTCGTTTTGGGTGAAAGCATCGCGGACCTGGGGGGACTGACAATCGCGTATGCCGCGTACGAAAAATCGCTTCAGGGCAAGCTGCCGCCGCCGGATAAAGATGGCTTTACTCCCGAGCAGCGTTTCTTCCTGGGCTGGGCACAAGTCTGGGGCGCCAATGAGCGGATCGAATTTGCGCGGCTAATGGCCAACACCAACCCGCACCCGCTGCCCAGGTTTCGAGGCAATGGACCGCTTTCAAACATGGCGGAATTTGCGAAGGCCTTCGGTTGCAAGAAAGGCGAGGCCATGGTACGTGACCAATCCTGCAAAATCTGGTAGCTCAGGAAAGCAGGCTCGAAAATTCACCCCGGAAGGGAAACTTTTTGGGGCAGCGAGTACGGCGGCCCGATTTTTTGAGTCTCCGCGTTTAGAAATGGAATACGATTCCGCCCGAGAGCTGGAAGTCATTCTGCGATTGCCCGAAAAATCCGGTGCGCACATAGTCGCCTTCCAAGCGGAACGAGATGCGCGGGTTCCAACGATAATCTACCCCTCCACCAGCTTTAATGACGTAGGAGTTGCGGCTCTGTCCCGCCACCTGCGGCTGTTCGTGGGCACCCCCAAAAATTCCGTGCAGCCAAGGTTCCCACTGTCTCTGCCGCCAGGTGACTTTCGGTCCGGCGCCGTACGTTGCAATCTTCACGTGCTCATTTTGAAAAATCGTGGGAGCAAAGGCGGCCGTAACATTGCCCTCGATCCCAAACCACTCGTTTGTGAAGTAAACCACTGAAGTGTTGACGCCGACGGCGCTGGCATTGAAGACCGAAGATCGAAAGCGCAACCAGGCAACGCCGAGACCTAATTCCCAGCGGTAGTCATCGCGGCCACCGTAAAGAAATTTCGGCCGCGGCGAAGGCGAGGACGGCTCTGCGGCGTCGAGCGGCAAGGCCAGGGCCGTGGCGACGACGGGAGACGCGAATGTGTTGGATGATTTCACTGCCACCGAGGAAAAAGTATCGGCGGAAGCAAGGTCACTGAGAATCGTCGCCTTTGCCGCGGAAGTCGCCGAGAACTCCTGGGCGACATTCCCGCGGTCGATCGTCACAAGAGGCGCGCTTATCTGTGCACGCGCCACGCTCACGGTCCCAAGCAGCAATGCCGGCAGCAATAGCCTCTTCATGTCGCTCCCCTCAGAGGGCTAACCCCACGCACGGATTCAGCCACTTAGCTACGGTAAACAACACCATAGCCATTTGTCCATGTTCTTTCACGGAAATAAAGGCATAAGAGGAAACGGCAGGAGAACCGCGCGTGGCGGGGCGGTCCTTGGCTCTAGCGCGAAGCGCGCTTGGTTCGGCTCAATTGGGCCTGAGCTGAGGTTGTTCGTCTATTCTCTGTTCTCTTGTACTTGTAGAGTTGCTGGTCGGCGGCCTCGATGAGTTCGGGGGCAGTGAGGCCGTCATTCGGGTAGGTGCCCACGCCAATGCTTACGCTAATGGATGGCTTGCCCTGATCGGTCCGCAGCCCGTTCTCGATGCGCTGCGCGACCTGCTCCGCCATACCCCTATCGGAGTCGATCAACACGACTGCAAACTCATCGCCGCCGTAGCGCACTGCCAGGTCCGTTGAACGGCAGTGCTCCCCCATGACCGCCGCCAGGCGCTGGAGGGCACGGTTTCCCGTCAGGTGACCATGGAGATCGTTGATGCGTTTCAGCCCGTCGAGGTCCAGCAGCAAAAGTGTGAAAGAATGATGGCCGCGCTCGGCGCGGCGGACTTCCTGCCCCAGCCTGTCCATAAATTCCCTGTAATTTGCCAATCCCGTCAAGGCGTCGTGCCGGGCCTGGTAGTGCGTTTGTTCTTCGCTCTTCTTGCGGTCAGTGATGTCCACGCCCAGTCCAAGGCACCCGATGATTTCGCCGGACGATGTGCGCAGCGGTTCAAGCCGGATTTCCCAGGAGCGGTATTTCCAGCCGTATTCGAAATGCGAAGGGAAGCCCCGCAACGCCTCGTAGTGCTCTGCAATTGGCGTGGTGTGCCGGTCGGCGCATCCCAGGAATTCGCAAACGCTGCGGCCCACGAGCGCATCTGGGGAAATTCTTGAGAAAGCCAATCCCTTGCCCCAATTCGATGTGACGCGCAGATTCTGGTCTGTTGTCCAATGGATTCCCGGCATCTGCTCCATGATCGGCCGGAGAGGCCCATCGGCCGCGGGATCGGCCCCGTAAGAATTGAGCGCCCGCCCACTTTCGAGAATACCCCTCACTCCGCCTTGGTCGTCACGGATAAGTATGCGCTTTATCCTTACGAGAACTCTTGATCCATCCTTGCGAAAGCGCTCCGTAGTCTCGAAACAACTTAAAACATTCTTCTCTGCTTTAGAGAAGACACTCTCCAGTTGCGGCAACTCGTGGAGGGGCACGATACGCGTCAAGGGCTGCCCGGTTATCTCTCGAGCCGTATAGCCGTAAATGCGCTCCGCCCCTCGGCTCCAAGTTTCGATGATGCCATCATGGGAAAAGCTGAGGATTCCTTCCTCTGGCAATTCGAGAAGAGCTGCGACCAAATGCTCGCTGACCAGGCGGTGCGGCATTGAAATCTGACCGTCTTTCCGAAGGGGGAGAACGTGTGGAGGGGAGTTTTCCCGCGGGCGAGAGGGTCGGGCCAGTGGGTTCAGGGCTGCGAACGCAGCCGCAGCTTACCTACACAATTCTACTACTCGGGATGCCAAGCGCAATGCTCAGCCAGCAGCAATTACACCAATTGGTAATTTGCGTTAAATCAAGAGCGATATCCGCGAAATAGGCGGAAAGTAAGGAGCGCGTCTCAGATGAAAATCATTTGCAAATGATATAGGACTGAATTAGTCTGGATTCTTGTTGCAAATAACTTGCAAGGAGAACCCCGTGTCCTCGTTCTGTCGGTTTGTTCTGCTTGGCCTTTTCGGCATTTCCCTACTGTCCGCGTGCTATCCGCCCCCTGCTCTTGCCCAGGAGAATCCTTACTTTGTCGCTTATGACCACTATCTCGAAGAGCCGGGCAACCTGGAGATCGAGTACTTCTCGACTTTTGGAACCCAGCGAAATGGAAATAACTTCCATGCCTATTGGGCCGAGTTTGAATACGGGGCTACCGCCTGGTGGACGACGGAGCTGTACCTGGATGGCCAGACCACGTTCCACGACAGCACGGTTTTCACGGGGTTCCGTTGGGAGAATCGCTTTCGGCCTTTGAGACACGAGCACTGGATCAATCCGATCCTCTACGCGGAGTTTGAGAACATCAACGGCGCAGACAAAATCCTCAAGGATGTGGTAGGCCATGACGTTGAGGCTGACAAGGCCGGTCTCAACGCCGAGGCACGCGCGGAGCGCGAACGCGAATTTGAGCTGAAGCTTATCCTCTCCAGTAACCTCAAGGGATGGAACGTTTCAGAAAACATCATTGCGGTGAAAAACATAAAGAACAGCCCTTGGGAATTCGGCTACGCACTTGCGGCCAGCCGGCCGCTCGCTTTGAAGGCTTCCGCGAAACGCTGCACCTTCTGTCCGCAAAACTTTGTCGCCGGGGTCGAGATGTACGGTGGCCTAGGTGACCGGCACAGTTTCGGCCTTCACGATACATCGCATTACCTGGCGCCGGCCCTCGCCTGGAATTTGCCATCCGGCTGGACGTTGCGGATTTCACCCGGCTTTGGTTTGAACGACAACAGCCACCAGTTCGTCATGCGCTGGGGCCTCTCGCGGGAAATAACCGGCTTCGGTTCGATGGTCAGCCGGCTCTTTGGAGGCCGCAAGTGAAAGCCATCGCCGCAG
>Ga0137418_10000518_pt1 | contig 34754 bp, 34 predicted proteins | sample CZODoug3_1_2_16f_FD_122242 | JGI IMG/M metagenome (GOLD analysis project Ga0137418, IMG submission 122242) | Vadose zone soil fungal communities from Angelo Coast Range Reserve, California, USA - CZODoug3_1_2_16fungal (Hybrid Assembly) | ecosystem: Environmental > Terrestrial > Soil > Vadose... | reverse complement strand
ATCATGGCCGCGAACAACGAAATCGGCATCCTGCAACCTTGGGCCGAAATCGGCAAGCTCTGCCACGAGCGCGGAGTTCTCTTCCACACCGACGGCACCCAAGCCGTGGGCAAAGTAGCGGTGGACGTGAACAAACAGAACATCGACCTGATGTCCATTTCGGCGCACAAGATGTACGGCCCCAAGGGTGTGGGCGCTCTGTACGTGCGTCGCAAGAATCCCCGAGTGCAGATTTCCGCCATCATCGACGGCGGCGGTCACGAGCGCGGCATGCGTTCCGGCACGCTGAACGTCCCAGGCATCGTTGGCCTGGGCAAAGCCTGCGAACTGGCAAGGGAAGACATGGCGCGAGAGTCGGATCGCCTGGGGGCGCTCCGGGAGCGGCTGCGTGACCGGATCATGAGCCGGCTGGACGAAGTGTTCATCAACGGCTCCATGGAGCACCGTCTGCCCGGCAACCTCAACATCAGCTTTGCCTATGTGGAAGGCGAGTCGTTGCTGATGGGTATCAACGACGTGGCTGTTTCGAGCGGTTCCGCCTGTACGTCCGCGACGCTCGAGCCTTCTTATGTTCTGAAAGCTTTGGGTACGGGGGATGACCTGGCCCACAGCTCGATCCGCTTCGGCATCGGCCGCTTCAACACCGCAGCCGAAGTCGACTATGTGGCCGACCGCGTGTGCGAAACGGTCGAACGCCTGCGTGAGCTTTCCCCGCTGTACGAAATGGCGAAGGAAGGCGTCAATTTGAAGGATGTGAAGTGGGCGGGAGAGTAACCGGAGTTTCGATTTTCAAGTCTCGAGGAAGCAGGAGAAAGCAAAATGGCATACAGCGATAAGGTTCTCGACCATTATTCCAATCCGCGCAACGTCGGATCGCTCGACAAGAACAGCACCGAAGTCGGCACCGGCCTGGTCGGCGCGCCCGAGTGCGGCGACGTCATGAAGCTGCAGATCAAGGTGAACCCCGAAACTCAGATCATCGAGGACGCGAAGTTCAAGACCTTCGGCTGCGGCTCCGCCATCGCCTCGTCTTCACTCGCCACCGAGTGGGTGAAGGGCAAGACCGTGGACCAGGCCCTGCAGATCAAGAACACCGAGATCGTGAAGGAGCTGTCGCTTCCCCCGGTCAAGATCCACTGCTCCGTGCTGGCCGAGGACGCCATCCGGGCCGCGATCCACGACTGGAAGAAGAAGAACGGCGCCGAGGAGAAGACTGCAGCACCGGCCGGGGCCCGGGCCAGCCACTAGAGGTCTCCCGGGCGCGGTCATGCTCTGCCGGTTCCGAGATCACAGACTGCGTCTGGGCACTGAGTTGGGCTCATGACAACCATGGCGGAAGAAACCACGAAGACGATCGCTCCTCCCGTCCCGGCTGCCCCGATCAAGGGCATCCAGGTTACGGACAAGGCGATCGCGAGAATCCGCGCTGCGATGCTGAAGGAAAGCATTTCGCCGGAAGAGGGCGGGCTCCGCCTGGGCGTGCAGGGTGGCGGCTGTTCCGGCCTGAGCTATAACATCCGCTTTGACACGCAGCCGCGTGAGCGCGACCGCATCTTTCAGTTCGGAGATGTCCGCGTGTTCGTCGACCCGAAGTCGTTCATCTACCTACACGGCATGATCCTGGATTACCAGGAGACGCTGATACAGCAGGGCTTCGTCTTCGTAAACCCGAACTCGTCGAAGTCGTGCGGTTGCGGGACTTCGTTCTCGGCCTGATTCGGTGTGGGTATTCTGGCCCGCGATGGCGAAAACGCATCTCCAGATTCTTTCGACCACGGCGCCACCTTGTCCCGGCCCGGGCGAACGCAATACGGGCGGCGCGACGGCTGGGCGTCGGTGGTGAATGTGTCTATGGCAAACCCTGAATCCAAATCGAGCTCCCCGCTGATCATGCCGGACGAGGTTACATCGAGTTGCTGGTCGTGCGGCAGCATGCGGGCTGTGTACTTCTGCACTGCCTGCGGCAAGGTCCAGCCTCCGGTGCCGGTCGACTACTTCACCTTCTTCGGACTCTCAAGGAAGCTAAATGTCGAGCTCGGGGCGCTGCAACAGGAGTTTTACCAGCTGAGCCGCAAGCTGCATCCGGATCTCTACTCGGGCGCGGACAAGCGCGAACAGGAGTGGAGCCTGGAACAGAGTTCGCAGCTCAACGACGCCTACCGCACCCTCAAAGACCCGATCAAGCGCACCGAGTATTTGCTTCGGCTGGAAGGTGTGGAACTCGAGGAACAGTCCAAATCAGCGACCGAGCGGGCGCGCGCGACCGGAGCAGTGAAAAAACAGGTGGTCCCGCCCGACCTTCTGGAGGAAGTCTTCGAACTCAACCTGCAGCTCGAAGAGCTTCGCATGCATAAAAAGCTGGGCGAAGACGATCCTGCGCTGATCGAAGAAGTCGGCCGCCAGAAGCTCGAGTTGGAAGAAAAGCACGAGGCGCTTTTGAAGGAACTCAGAAGCCACTGGAGCGATTGGGACCGGGCGGTCGACAGCGGCCGGGAAGACGACCGGCTCAAGATTCGCGACCGGATGGTGGATCTGCTGAACCGGCGCTCCTACATAAGGAATTTGGTACGGGATGTGAATGAAGTGCTGGAGAGCTAGCCGTGAGCAGTCTGCACTTGGCCAGTCGCGCCTGCGGTTGAGGTGGGAATAACGGTCATGGGCGAAATGCGGGTCGCCAAGTGCTACGCGCTCCCTCCAGCGACAGCGACACCGCGAACTTAGAATGTCAAACGAGCGCATCGTCGGAATCGATCTCGGCACCACCAACTCCCTGGTGGCGTTCATGCAGGGGGACACGCCGGTCGTGATCCCGGGCGAGGACGGCCTCAACCTGGTGCCGTCCGTGGTCGCCTTGGACGACCAGGACCAGATCATGGTGGGCAGCTGGGCGCGAAAATACCTCATTGAGACGCCCGAGCGCGCAGCGTATTCGATCAAACGCCTCATGGGGCGCGGTGTCGAGGACATCCAGGACGAACTCAAGCTTTTCCCTTTTCGACTCGCGGACGACCTCGAATCAGGTGAGGTTCTTCGCATCAGGCTGGGCCATAAAACCTACACGCCGCCGGAGATTTCCGCCTTCATCCTGCGCCAACTGAAACGCAATGCCGAGCGCTTCTTCGGGGCTCCGGTCGCCAAGGCGGTCATCACCGTGCCCGCCTACTTCAACGACGCCCAGCGCCAGGCCACGAAAGATGCGGGCCGAATCGCTGGCCTCGACGTGCTGCGCCTGGTGAATGAGCCGACCGCGGCATCCCTGGCGTATGGTCTGGACAAAGGAAAAAACGGCATCGTGGCCGTCTACGATCTGGGCGGCGGGACGTTTGATGTCTCGATCCTGAAGCTAGAGGACGGCATCTTCGAAGTCATCGCCACCAATGGCGATACCCACCTGGGCGGCGACGACATCGACAACCTGCTGATCACCATCGCGCTCGACGACATCCGCGGGGACATCGGTCTTGACCTCCGCGGCAGCGGCGAAAGCGTGCAGACCATCCGCAAAGCGGTCATCGAAGCCAAGATTGAGCTCTCGGCGCACAGCTCCGCCAAGCTCGACATCGAACTGCCGGGGGGCAAGCGTTATCAACGGGAAGTCGCGCGAGAACAGTTCGAGCAGCTGATCCAGCCGATCCTCGACCGCACCGTCAGCCCTTGCAGGCTGGCCCTGAAGGACGCCGGCCTCAAGCCCGAGCAGATCGACCAAGTCGTCTTGGTGGGCGGCTCCACGCGCATCCCCAGAGTCCGCGCGCTGGTCGAGGAACTCTTCAAGCGTACCCCACATACCGATCTCAATCCCGACGAGGTGGTCGCGCTGGGTGCAGCCGTGCAAGCGAACATCCTGGGCGGAGGCTCGGAAGCAACCAGAGAAATGCTCCTGCTCGACGTCACCCCTCTCTCACTGGGCATCGAAGTCGCGGGTGGCGTTACCGACAAGATCATCCTGCGTAACTCGACCCTGCCGGCCTCGGCGACACAGTTCTACACCACGCAAGTCGAAGGGCAGACCAACGTGGCGATCCACGTCTTGCAAGGGGAACGCGAGTTGGCCCGAGACTGCCGATCGCTCGCCCGCTTCGAGCTGAAAGGCATCCCGCCCATGATTGCGGGTATGCCGCGTATCGAGGTGAAGTTCCTGATCGACGCCAACGGTATCCTGCGGGTGTCCGCGCGTGAGCAGCGCAGCGGCAAAGAGGCCGAGGTCAAGGTCCAGCCCAGCTACGGTCTGACTGACGAGCAGGTTGAGGGCATGCTGCTCGAGTCCTTCGACTACGCGGAAGAAGATTTCCGGCAGCGCCAGGTGATCGAAGCGCGCAACCAGGCGGAAACCATACTGGCGGCGCTCGAAAAAGGCCGCAACAGCCCGGCCTGGGGACAGCTCACACCCGACGAGCACAAGCGCATCACGAAGCAAGTGAAGGCTCTGAAGGAAGTGAAGACGGGGGAAAACTACCAGGCCATCCGCCAGGCCATCGACGACCTCAACCAGGGAACGATGCGCCTCGCTGAGCTGATGATGGACACCGCCGTCTCGACCGCGCTTAAGGGCAAGACCATGGATGAAGCCGACCTGGGCGAAGGCCCGGCCGCGCCTCATCCGGTGGCGAAAGCAGATTTTGAATAGCAGGTCTCAGATCTTAGGGGTTGCGTCTTAGCGATCGGCGAGCACCGTCGCGGTCCGCCTAAGGCGAAGACCTAAGACCTCAGACCCAAGACCTCAGACCCAAGACCCGAGGGAGAGTTATGGCAGACGACAAAACGCAAAGCACAGGAGCCGCGACCATCGACGCGCCTGGCGAGAACACGGTTCAGGTAACGTTCCTGCCCGAAGGCAAGACCGTCCAATTCGAAAACGGCAAGTTGCCCTACAAAGACCACGGCAAGGAGCAGTCGCTGCTCGACGTCGCTTTGAACAACGGCATCCATCTCGACCATGCATGTGGAGGAAACTGCGCCTGCACCACCTGCCACATCTGGGTGAAGGAAGGCGCCGAGAATCTTTCCGACATGGAAGACGACGAAGCGGACCGTCTCGACATGGCCGCTGATCTCAAATTAAACTCACGTCTCGGCTGCCAGGCGGTCATCAACAAGCCCGGCAAGGTCGTGGTCGAGATTCCCGCGTGGAATCGCAACTACGTATCGGAAGAACACTAGAAAGCAGCCGTGGGCTGTTGGCGCTTGGCCCTTAGCCAGTACGGGGTCCCGGCCCAGCGCGGCGCCCCCAGATCGTTCGAAGGCTCAATGCTGACTGCTTGCTTCTTAAGGAGCTTCGATGCCGAAGGATTTGACGTGGGAGAACGCGGAGGATATTGGCATCCTTCTTTCTGAAAAGCACCCAGACGTGGACCCCCTGGCCGTCCGCTTTACCGACTTGCACGCCTACGTAACCCAACTGGCCGAGTTCAAAGACGACCCCAAGACGTCCAACGAGGCCAAGCTCGAGGCCATCCAGATGGCGTGGCACGAGGAGTTTCTGGACCGCACGCAGGGCTAGCTCCCCTTCAGAATGCTTATCGGGTAGCTGCGCTTTCTTTCATCTCTTCATAAAACTTCTGCAAGACATAAAACGCCTGCTTGTGCTGGCCCGCGTTTGAAATCAGCCCCTTGCGGTTGTAGTAGTCCTGGATTCCGGGCAGCGGGCGCCGCGGCGAGTGGAAGTCCATCAGCAGCCACGGCGAGAGTCCCGCAAAACCAGGAATCTTCCGGATCATACCGAGTTGATGGACGTAGAGGTTTGCCTGGTACTCTTCGGTCCAGCGAGCCCCTCGATCCCCGTGCTTTCCGTAGAGTGCATCCCCACCGAATTCACTCAGGATCAGAGGCTTGCTGTATTTGTTCTCCCACTGCCACCGGTCTGCATCCTCGGGCCGGCCAAAATACCAGCCGAGGTATTCGTTGAGACCGAGAACATCGAGAGATTCCCCCAGCGGATCGTCGAGAATTCGCTTTTCTGGCGCCGCCGCTGTCACGTGATTCAGGGCTGAGGTGATCAGGCGAGTGGCGTCAAGTTGCCGGGCGTCATCCGCCAGCTTCTCGAGGAAGGTCAGCCGGTCCGGGTCGACTGGCGTTTCATTCGAGAGCGACCAAAAGATCACCGAAGCCCGGTTGTGATCGCGCGCGATCATGTCGGTCAGTTGCGATTCGGCATTGGCGAGGGTGGCGGGGTTTTTCCACGCGATATCCCAGTAGACGGGAATCTCGGACCACACCAGCAGCCCGAGTTGGTCGGCGAGGCGAATCTCGCTCTCATTGTGCGGATAGTGGGTCAGCCGCACAAAGTTGCATCCCAGTTCCTGAGCCCAACCGAGCAGAGTTTGCGCGTCCTCCGGGCTGAAGGCCCGGCCGCCGCGATGGGGCGCCTCTTCGTGCATCGAGATACCGCGAAGCAAGATCGGCTTCCCGTTGAGCACGATCTGAGTGCCCTTCACCTCTACGGTGCGGAAGCCGATGGAGTCGTGGACGGTGTCAGCGCCCGCGGAGATGACCACGTCGTAGAGTTTTGGATTCTCTGGGGACCAAAGATCAAGCTTAGCCGGAAAGCGAAATTCGGCGCGTCCGTTTGCATCCGCGCTGAACGTCTTTCGAATGCCCGCCTCAGCGATTTCGAGGGTCAAGGTCTGCGGGTGTGACCTTCCATCCAACTGCGCCCAGCCCGCAACCTCGCCCTGCGTCCCCTTGGCAAGCTGGATGGAGTAATCGCGGATGAAATTCTCCGGCACTTCCACCAGCAGAACATCGCGCGTGATTCCCCCGTAGTTCCACCAGTCGGTGTTCAGGCCCGGCACACCATCCGCTCGCCGCTCGTTGTTGACTTCCACCACCAGGAAGTTGTCGCCATCCTCAATCGTGCCGGTCACTTCGAGGTTGAACGGAGTGAAGCCGCCTTCGTGTTCTCCCAGCGGCTTGCCGTTCAGGTAGACGCGCGTGAAGTAGTTGGCAGCTCCGAAATAGACGAACAGGCGCGTGTGCTCGCTTGGTTTGTAGGAAAACCACCGCTTGTACCAGACCGGCCCCTCATAGAAGAAGAGCCGCTCCTTTTGCGTATTCCAGTCGCCCGGGACGTTCAGCGTCTCGGAGGCCTCGAAGTTGTACTCGATCGGCCCGGTGCGGGTCTCGGGCGTGGCGTTTTTGTAGTAGCCGGCGCGCAGGCCGCTCTCGTAGGGGTCGATGATCACATGCCAGGCGCCGTTCAAGCTGAACGTGGTTCGCCCGGGGATATTGGCGACAAGCGCGGAAGGCCGGGGCGCCGCGCACGCTAAACCACTGTAAATGAGAAGGAAAACGGTCAAATGTTTCATGGCGAGCCCCTAGCGAATTGGCGGAATGCCCCAAACGAGGCGGCTGGAGGGGCAATCGACGAAGGCTTTTACAAGTCGATGACAACTGTACCTTACACCCACCCTAGACTGTCACAAAACTTGAACGGCGATTGCCGCCGGGGAACAAAAGGACGGCAAGGGTATACGCGCTTTGCTCGGGAGGGCCTCCGAGTAGGGCGCTCCGCTTCAAGTTTGGTCTCTCTCACAAAACTGAAAGGGCACGCCCTTGGGGGAGCGCGCCCTATTTTTCCGGTTCCCAAGATCGGAGATGAGCGCCTAGCCCACCGTCGCCGGCGCAAGCTCCTCCACGCTGGCTTCGCGCAGGAAGCGCGCCGCTTCTTCCGGTGGAGTCGGATTGATGTAGAACCCGGTACCCCATTCAAACCCCGCCGTCTTGGTCAGCTTGGGCATGAATTCAATGTGCCAGTGGTAGTGGTCGTTGGTCGGGTCCTGCACCGGCGAGCTGTGAATGACCAGGTTGTAGGGCGGATTGTCCAGCACGCGATCCGCTTTCATCAGGAGCGTCTTCAGCGCCTTCGCGAGGTTCTCGAACATGTGAGACGACGAATTCTCAAAGGCCGATTCATGCTGCCTGGGCAGAATCCAAGTCTCGAACGGGAAACGCGGCGCATACGGGGCCAGGGTGATGAAGTCATCGTTCTCGGCCACCACCCGGGTTCCGTTCTCGCTTTCCTGGCGGATCACGTCGCAGAACACGCAGCGCTCTTTGAAAATGTAGTACTGCTTGGCGCCCTCGATTTCCTCCGACACGTAGATGGGAAGAATGGGCAGCGCAATCAGCTGGCAGTGCCCATGCTCGAGCGATGCGCCCGCGGGCTCTCCGTGATTCTTGAAAATCAGGATGTACTTGAAGCGCCGGTCCTTCTTCAGGTCGAGAATACGATCCCGAAAGGTCCACAGCATGTCTTCGATGCGCTTGGGAGGCATAGTCGCCAGCGTGGACGCGTGGTCGGGGGTCTCGATGATCACCTCGTGCGCCCCGATGCCGTTCATCTTGTCGAACATGCCCTCGGCCTGCCGGTTCAGGTTGCCTTCGATGCCCAAGGCGGGGAACTTGTTGGGCACAACCCGCACGGTCCAGCCCGGCGTATCGCGTTGCGGCGGCGGGCCCCCGTTGGGATTGGGACGATAGGCCTGGATCTCCGGCGGCGTTTTGCTTTCGTTCCCGGGACAAAAGGGACAGAACCCACCCTTGATCTTCACTCCCTCGCGAACAAAATCAGTCGGACGCTTGGCGCGATCGGTGGAGATGATCACCCAGCGCCCGACAATCGGATCTTTTCTAAGCTCCGGCAATTATTAAATCCTTTCAATAAGCGGTTAAACTTAACATTTTACGACACGGGGAAGGCATTTTTTAACAATTCCATCTCCGGCTGGCCGCGCCGGTGGTCATAGTACGCGCTGACCACGTCGAAACGCCACCGCGGGGCAACGGGCCGCCGCCGAAGATATTCACGAGCCACGCCGGAGAGCGCGCTGTTTGTCGCCATCAACCGCGGCCTCAGCGGGTTTCAGGGGGCGTCGGGCCTGTCTTGACTTCGATAAAGCATAAAACATGGTGTTCCCAGCCCATCAGACCGATCTCGCCACGCCGCCTCGGAGAGCGCTAAGCGCGGGCCACAAGCACGCAGCTGAACTTTCTGCGGCAGAGGCAGGCCGCTTCTTCGCCCCGCAAGCGCGTCCGCTCATGAGCGTCAGGTCTTGCGACGCAACGGTGTGCTCCAGCCATCGATCGGGAAGGCGAACCGTGGAGTGGGTCAATCGGGCAAAAATCGCCGGGGGGGCCTGGGAGAGGATCCCGCGGCCGATCCTAACCGCCCCCTTGGCGCCTGCAAGAGACCGTACGCACACAACCAGGTTCGGCAGCGCACCAATCCAGGCGAATAGCGCAGGCTGACGCTGTACTCAATCTCGGGGAGCGCGATCACCCTTGTGGATATGAGCTCAAACTCCGGCCCCGGCCGCGGCGAACCGCTCCGCAGGTTTCGCAGTGGGTTTCCCCCACAGATGCACCAGCACCACGCCCGCAATCGCGATCGCGCCACCCAGCAGGCTGAGCAGACCAGGCACCTCGCCCAGCCAGAGCCATGCAATCAGGGTCGCGAACACCGGGATCACATAGAGAAACGACGCTGTCCGCCCGGCCGGCCCGTGCGAAAGCGCGTAGGCCCATGCGAACGACGCGAGGGCAGCGGGGAATACTCCCAGATAGATCACCGCCAGCGTCCCAGTGAGAGGCGCAGCGCGCATGGCGTGCATCAACCCTCCCCCGAAGGGCAGCAACAGCAGCGTCCCGGACCAGACCGAGTAGGACGTAAACTCCAGCGCGCTGTAGCGCCCCAGGAAATGCTTCTGAATGACGATGTACAGACCCCACGCCAGCGCTGCCGCCAGGATGATCAGCGCCTGGGGCGCCAGGTGAAACCCGTCGCCCTCTCCCCTGGCAATGAGTGCCACGCCCACGAAACTGAGCAGCACTCCCATCCATCCGAGGGAAGTCAGCCGTTCCCGCAGTGTGAACATCGCCAGCAACGCCGTCCATATGGGCGTGGATGCGATCAGCAAGCTCGCCGACCCAGCCGTCACGCGCGTTTCACCGTAGTTGAGCGCCAGGTTGTAGAACGTGATGCCCAGCGAACCCGCCATCACCAACCCGGGAAGGTCGCGCAATTCCGGACGCCGGAATTGTGCAAAGCGCGCGTACCCGGCGAGCACCGCCGAGGCGATCAGGTAACGGAATAACGCCAGATGCGCCGGAGCGTAGGTGTGCAACCCGGCGCGGATGCCTGCGAAGGCCGACGCCCAAAGCGTCAAGGCGACCGCGAGAGCAACCAGGGCTCGGGTTGGGAAATGCGATCTCATGCTGTTTTCTGCCGAGCCTGCGACTTCGAGGGCCGCTCCGCCCGCTCCCAAGCTTGCGTCTCCAGAGTTGCTGCCTCCACCAGCTGTCAGTGCCCGTTCTCGGCGGCCAGAGCCCAAAGCAGCGCACGAGAACCGTGATCTGCTCTGCGTGGCAGCCGGTGTGAACCAGGGTCTGCCACCCCACAGCACCGCTCGCAGATTGGACGGCTGCGCAGTCCGGACTTCATGGGCAGCATCCACCGGCGCATTCAGAAAATATGGCCACGATTGGTTCCAATGGCCCACCCTCCAACAGGCGGAATGCGGATGTCCTTCGACCGTCCTGCCCGCCGTATCCGCGGGATCTTCCGCGAGACTTCGTGACCGGGTCCGCGTGCTTCGCTCGAAGCAACTGCCGGAAAGTCGGATCACCCATCGCATTTCCTACTCGTTGACAGCGGCGCCGACCCGAATCACGCCCGGTGTCAGGATTTGCGCTCGCAGTCCTCCCCGATGGCGCAGCCCTTGGATCACGGGAAGCCCGGTGATCGCCTCCAGGTGGCTGCAGGGCTCACACAACCGAATGCCGCGGATCCTCACCCCGCCGATCGTGAACTCCCGACCGACGAGATGATTGAGCGGGACTCCGCGGGTCACCACATTCCGGCGCGCCTCACCCGCAGCCAGATCAATCTTGTACTCGCGCCGGATCGCTTCGATCGCCTCGGCCTCGATCAGCGTCAGTTCGAAGGCGGGCCCTGGTTTGTAGAACGTGCCCAGCTTGAGCGCGTACCGATCGCCTTCCAGACCCACCCCGGGAATGGCTTCAATCTGATCCACCGCCCGCATCGCCGCTTTGGCCGCGGAGGCAATGTGAATGGAGTCCACCGTACCGTTCCACATAGAACTGCTCCTGTTTACAGGGTTCAAAGGAATTGACGGGCGATGGTTGTCCCGGACCACTCGGAGGATCGCCCGTCCCTGACCGGATGGGTCACGCACCCTTGCCGACGATCTCGATGCACTCCTCGAGAGCGTCGATAGCCGCGTCGGCTTCGTCTTTGCTGACCACCAGCGCGGGCGAGATCCGCACGGTGCTCGGGCCGCACCCAAGGAAGAGCATGCCGCGCTCGAAGGCCAGCTCGACGATGCGATCGCGTTCGTCGTGCCCGTATTCCTTCGTCTTCTTGTCCTTCACGATTTCGACGCCGATCATCAGGCCGCGTCCACGCACATCACCCACCAGCCGATGCTTGGTGGGCCAGTCCGCCATCCGCTTCAGCATGTGGTTGCCGACCTCGGTCGAATTCGCGAGCAGTTTTTCGTTCTCGATCACATCGAGCGTGGCCAGAGCGGCAGCAATACAGACCGGATTGCCGCCGAACGTCGAAGCATGCGAGCCCGGGACCCAGTCCATGATGTCGGCGCGGCTGATGGTGACGCCCAGCGGCATGCCGGAAGCAATGCCCTTCGCACTGCAAACGATGTCCGGATGCACCCCCGAGTGCTCCACCGCCCACCACCTACCGGTGCGGCCGATGCCACTTTGCACTTCGTCCACGACCAGCAGGATGCCGTGGCGATCGCAGATGCGCCGCAACTCCTCGAGAAATGGGGTCGGCGCGACCACGTAGCCGCCTTCTCCCTGGATCGGCTCGACGAAGATGGCTGCCACTTCCTCAGGAGCAAGCGTCGTCTTGAAGAGCTTGTCTTCGATGAAGCGCGCGCAGCCCAGCGCAAACTCTTCCGCATCCTGCGCGCCGCCCGAGCAGCCGCGATAGACGTCGGGATAGCGCACGTGCGTGACACCGGGCACCAGCGGAGCAAAACGCCGCTTCTGCTGAGGCTTGGACGCGGTCAGCGAGAGCGCCCCCATCGTGCGCCCGTGGAACGCACCGAAAAAGGCGATGATGTTCTGCCGCCTGGTGTGGTAGCGGGCCAGCTTCAGCGCCGCTTCAACCGCCTCCGCGCCCGAGTTCCCGTAGTAGACCCGGTGCGGTCCCGGCATGGGCGCGATCTTCGAAAGACGCTCGGCGAGTTGCACGAGGCTCTCATAGTAGAAGTCTGTACCCGACATGTGGATGAGTTCGCCCGCTTGCTTCTGAATGGCAGCCACCACGTGCGGATGGCAATGGCCGGTCGAGGTCACGGCAATGCCGGCTGAGAAGTCGAAGAACTCGTTGCCGTCCACGTCGGTGACAACCACGCCGCGTCCGCTCTTGGCCACCAGCGGGTAGGAACGCGTATACGACGGCGAAATGTAGTTGTGGTCGCCCGCCAGGACGCGCTTGGCATTGGGGCCGGGCAGGGCGGTCTTGATCTTCGGACCGACGGTCAGGGTTTTGGTCGACATTGGGATCCTCCCAAGGCAGTTGTTGGTCGTGAATCGTGGGTCTTGAGCATCGGGTCGGCGGCTTGGTTGGTTCGCTTCTGAGTCCACGATTGCGCGGACTACGTCCCGAAGAAACTTTCCACAGGAGGATCGGAAACTAGTCGCTTCCAAAAAGGCTGGGACGAACCTGCGAGGGCAGCACCGCCAGATGACGGCGCGGGCACACCAACTGGTGCAGCCAGCACACGGGCAGGTGCGAATTAGGGTTCTCGTAGGTCATGAAATTACAGCACTTCGTGTTGATTATAGCCTGAAAAGACCAGGGGCGGAACTCGAACATTGCGTCAGGTGACGGGTCCCGGGTGCTCGGTCGCCCGTCTCAGATGTAAGGCTTATCGTCCTGGCCCGAATCGGGCCACTCCTCGGGTCTGAGCTCCCTCGGGTCTGAGCTCCCTAGGGTCTGAGCTCCAGGGTCTGAGAACCGGAACCCAAGGCCCAAGGCCCAAGGTCCAAGACCCAAGGTCCAAGGTCCAAGACCCAAGGCCCAAGGCTGACTAAGGCCTGACACCAAACACCTGAGACCCGCGGGACCTCTGCTATCCTTTGCTTTCCCTTCCCATGACTGAAGCACACCCGAATCGCTGGAGTATAGTCCTCGCCTTTGGGCTGGTTTACGTTTTCTGGGGATCGACCTACCTGGGTATTGCGATCGCGGTGGAGCACCTTCCTCCTGCGCTGATGTGTGCCACCCGCTTTTTGATCGCAGGCATCCTGATGCTCGCTTACTGCGGGCTCCGCGGCCGCCGGATCCACTACCGGCCGCGGCAGCTTTGGCACATGGCGGTGGTCGGAACGCTGCTCCTGATGGGCGGCAACCTGACCCTTTCCTACGCAGAGCGAGTCCTACCTTCCGGTCTTTCCGCATTGCTGATCGCGGTGACGCCGTTGTGGTTCCTTGTGCTCGACGCCTGGCTGCTGGGCGACCATCGTATCTCGCGCCGGGGTCTGGCGGGACTGGCGCTCGGAATCGTTGGCATGGTCGTCCTGTTGTGGCCGAAGCTGACCGCCGCCGGGTCGATCGGACATCGCGAGCTTTGGCTCTCGTTGAGCCTGCTGGCGGGTTCGTTCAGTTGGGCGCTGGGCTCGGTTCTCTCGATGGTCTGGCAGTCTGGAGAAGATCCCTTCAGCTCGACCGCCTGGCAGGTCCTGTTCGCGGGAGTCGCGAACTTGATCTTCGCTGTGCTCAATCGTGACTTTTCGCGTGTGGTCTGGAGCGCTCGCGGCATCGGCGCCGTGCTCTACCTGGTCGTAGGCGGTTCATGGATCGGCTACACCTCCTACATCTGGCTGCTGCGGCATGCGCCCAGCTCCAAGGTCTCCACCTACGCCTACGTGAATCCCGTGGTCGCGGTGTTTCTGGGGTGGCTGGTCCTCGACGAGCCGCTCGATCGCTACATCCTGATGGGGAGCGCGATCATTGTCGCCTCGGTGATCCTGGTGACCAGCGCGAAGATCACGACCAAGACGGCCGCGGAAGAAATGCCTGCGGTCGAGACGGCCGGGGATTGAAGGTCGCGCCCAGCTCTTGGCCGTTAACTCTCAGCCCCCTTCGCTCCAACATTCACCCGCGGCAGCCTGCGATCGTTCTTCCCTCAGCCTGCTCCGGCTTCGAATACACTTGACTGGAACGCTGGTCCTGGAGTCATTCATGGCGAATTGCACGCGGTGCGGGCGGGAGTTGCCGGACTGCTCCTTCGGGGAGGCGAGTCAGTTGTGTCCCGAATGCCGGCAGATGGCAGGCGCTCCTCTGCCGGTGACTTCAGCGGATCCGCACCCCGCGGGCGGGGCGCCGCAACGAGTTCCGTATCGCCCGCCCTTCACCGTGGCGATCGTGGGAGTGAATGTTCTTGTATTCGCCGCGATGGTGGCCACAGGCGCATCACTCTTGGCGCCCACCAATTCCCAGCTGCTGAAGTGGGGCGCCGACTTTGGACCGTTGTCGCTCGACGGCCAGCCCTGGCGGATTCTGACCTCGAACTACGTCCACATTGGAATTTTTCACATCTTCTTCAACATGTGGTGCCTGTGGGACCTGGGCCGTATGTCCGAGAAAATCTTTGGCGGTTGGACCTATCTGCTCATCTACACCGCGTGCGGTATCGCTGGGAGCCTCGCCAGCTTGTGGCTGCACCCGATGGTCGCGGGCGCAGGCGCCTCAGGCGCGATCTTCGGCTTGGCGGGGGCGCTTATCACGACGCTCTACCTGGGCAAGCTCCCGTATCCAGGGCAGGCTCTACGTGGCATGATGAGGAGCCTGCTCACGTTTGCCGGATACAACCTCTTGTTTGGTGCGGCGATTCCGGGTATCGACAACTCGGCGCACATCGGTGGGCTGCTGATGGGATTGGCTCTCGGCGCGCTCCTTGGACCGCATCGGACAGAGGTGCCGGAAAGACGCCAGGCTCAGGAACGCGTCGTGTTCATCGCGGCGGCATTTCTCCTGGTCGGGATGGGAACTCTCGTCAAACGACAGAACGGATACGTTGCCGTGTTTGGGGGGAGTTCGCAGGCTTCGGACCCAGCTCAAATCGATCGTGCGATCGCTGAACTCCAGAGTACCGTCGCACGCAAACCGAACAACAAGGCGGCTTTGAGTCTGCTGGGAAATGCATACCTGCGGAAGAAAGACTACCCGCACGCGGAGAGCACACTGAAGCGGGTGCTCGAACTCGACCCCAGCGATCTGCCGGCAAAATACAACCTGGGGCTGATCTACGGGACGACCGGTCGCGACGAGCAAGCACGCCAGATTTTTGCCGAGCTGACGGAGCAGGATCCGAACGATGATGATAGCTGGGCCCTGCTCGGATCCGCGCTGGACGGGCTGGGACGTGAACCAGAAGCGGTCGAGGCATACCGGAAAGCCATCGCTCTCAATCCGAAGAATGCGGAACGATATCGACAACTCGGAAGGGCACAGCTGAAATTGAAGCAGATGGACGCAGCCATCGCGTCTCTGCAGCAGGCCGCGCAGATCGACCCAACCAGTGCAGAGACGCAAATATCTCTGGGTCAGGCCTACGCCCAGGCAGGCAAGGCAAGCGCCGCCGCCGCCGCGTTTCGCCGGGCGGGAGAGCTCAGCAAAGGCGCCGGTAGGCGAGCCGCAGCAAGTCAGCCCTGAACGTCGTCCTCCGCGCCTTCTTCCTCCTCCTCGTCGTGCACCACATCCAGCGCTTGCCCCCGCACAGAAAACGTCACCTTCTGTTCTTTCCCCGGCTCGAAGGTTACCTGCGTCGGCTGCGGTTGCCAGCTGGCGCCGGACACTCCGTGTCGGGCCTGTCCTCGCCTCCGGGTTCGCCCAGCGGCTGGTTCAGAATGGGCTTTTCGGCGCCCGTCCGCGTACCGCGTTCCGGTCGTCGATTCCTGCCGGCATTGTGTCGGCGTACGGGCCGCGAATCTTCAGGTCCAGAGGTTTGCTCTCGGCCGGCCCGCACGCACCATTCGCGGGCTTCGGAGCCTCTCTCCCGCGGAGGCCGCCCACTGAAAAAAGCGGGCGAACCAAAACGTGTGAAATTCAATGCGCAGCCCGCCCGCGCAAGCACGGTCAAGGGCATCGAAATAAGGTCGCTGCGATGCGGGGGAATCTCTCATTCCCGACCAGGGAAAACGAGGATGGCCGGAAACAGCCGATTTTCTTGGCAAAGGGTGCTCGGGGCGGGCAGAACTCCGTTACAATAACGATCAGCTTGCTTGGACAGGAGGGCGGTCCTCCACTCTCCTGGTGCAACTATTTCGCGCCGGTCGCACTCTATTGAAGAATGGGCGAGCTCCTTATCCATCGTCGTGTTCCTCGAATCCTGGTCGTGGACGATAATCCGGGCATGGTCGAGCTGATGCGGGAGTTGCTCGTCAGCGGCGGGTACGAGGTCGTCACCGTCCCCGATGCTGCCCACGCCGAGGTGGAAGTCCATCGGCACGCCCCCGACCTCATTCTTTCTGATGTCGTCATGCCCGGTCGCTCCGGTTACGAACTATGCCATCAGCTTAAAGAGGACCCGGCCACGCGCCTGATCCCTTTCTTGCTGATCACCGGCCTCAGTGATCGCGAGGACAAAGTGAAAGGCATCGAGGCCGGCGCCGACGACTTCCTGAACAAGCCGATTTTTCCCGCGGAGCTTTTCGCTCGCGTCAAGTCCTTACTCAAACTGAAGGAATTCACCGACGAACTCGAGACCGCGGAGTCGGTGTTGTGCACCTTAGGGCTGAGTGTGGAAGCCCGCGACCCGTACACCGAAGGGCACTGCGAGCGCTTGTCGAAGCGCGCGGCCGCGCTCGGACGGCATCTGGGACTCGACGAAGACTCGATTATCGCCTTGCGCCGTGGCGGCTACCTACATGATCTCGGCAAGATCGCGGTACCGGACGAAATCCTGAAAAAGGGCTCTAACCTGACACCCGACGAATGGAAGGTCATGAAGCAGCATCCCGTCACCGGGGAGAACATCTGCAAGCCGCTGAAGTCGCTGCGGCTCGTGCTCCCGATTATCCGCTACCATCACGAACACTCCGACGCCACCGGATATCCCGACGGCTTGCGCCAGGGACAGATTCCGTTGCTGCCCCGCATCCTGCAAGTGGTGGACGTCTATGACGCCCTGCGTACGGCGCGTCCCTATAAACCAGCGCGCACTCACGAGCAGGCGGCGCTCACCATGCGCGTCGAAGCCCAGAACGGCCTTTGGGACGAGGATCTGGTGGCGGAATTCTTCTCCATGCTCGCAAAACGGCAGGTGGCATAGTACGCTACGGATCGCCCGAGACGCCGACCAACCCAGAAGGCTCCGGTTATCGCATACAAATGCGCTTCGCAACTCGTGATTCGCGTTTAAGGTTGGTGGAAATCAAAAGGCTGAGAATCAACGTTGGCGCCCACCTACAGCATTGTCATTCCGGCTTATAACGAGAGTGCGCGGATCCGCAGCACGATCGAGAAAATCCTCGTGCACATCCAGCGCCAAGGCTGGGATGCCGAAGTGCTCGTGGTCAATGACGGGTCCACCGACGACACCGCGCAGATCGTTCAGAGCTACGCCGCTGAGAACCCCGCTTTGCGTCTGCTGGACAACCCGGGCAATCGCGGCAAAGGCTACAGCGTGCGCCACGGCATGCTGCATGCGAACGGGGAAGTCATGCTGTTCAGCGACGCTGACCTTTCCTCCCCGATCGAGGAAGCCGACAAGTTGTTCGCGGCGGTCAACTCAGGCGCGGACGTCGCGATGGGCTCCCGCTGGCTGCGTGCTGAACTGCAGACCCAGCGGCAGCCGCTCTACCGTCAGCTTTTGGGCCGCATCTTCAATCTGGCGCTGCGCATCCTCCTGGGGTTGCAGTACCGGGACACGCAGTGCGGATTCAAAGCTTTCACGCGGCGCGCGGCCCAGACCATCTTCCCGCTGCAGCACATCGAACGCTGGGGCTTCGATCCGGAGATCCTCTACCTGGCCCGCAAGTTTGGACTCAAGATTCAGGAATTGCCTGTGCAGTGGGCGCATCGCGACGGCACTCGCATCAATCCCCTGCGCGACGGGATCCGGATGTTCGTGGAAATTTTGAAGATCCGCTGGTACTCCATCACCGGAAAATACGACGGCGGCTCGCCTTCGACGGTCGCGACCCTATGAAGCGGCCTTGAGACCGTCGGGCAGTCGCCGTGTGACCACGCCCGTTCCTTTACGGCAGGTCAGGGTCAGCGCCCGTGAGCAACTCTCACACAGCCAGAAAAACTCCACGCCCCTCGAGCGCTTACGCAGGGCAGGATCGAAGCCGAGCAGCGGCCCGGTGTCTTCTTTGGCCTCCCGCTCGAAGCGAAACAGCTTGCCTTCGTGCAGGTAGAGAAAGCGGGCGGAACAAGCAGGATTCGCGCACTTCGAAATCATCGCAGCCTCCTGGCTTTGGCACCTAGCTAGGTTGTGAGCGGATAGAAGTAGTTTACACCCGAAAAAAGCCAGGAATCGAGCGTTGCAGACGGCCAAGCGCAGGGGGTTGTCTGCGGGGGATTGTCTTTCGAGAGTTCGCGGCTGACCGCGAGGGAAGGCGCATGCCGAAAGATGCAGGCCGGCCTACCCTCGGGTGTCGTTCGCCGTCCCTCAATCTATGGCGCCGGAACCGCCGTTCGGTTGCCCGGAACGATCTGCGGTTGATACCAGAAGACCTCGCGGCTGCGGGGGTCGACCAGCACCTTGAGCCAGTGCACGTCGTTGGTGCCGTTCTCTTGGTGGTCGCCGAAAGTCTCGACGCGCGTGAAATTCTCGAGGCGCCGCCCCTGCGAGTCCAGGAACGGTTTGTCGACCCGGAAGTAGTGCGAATCGCCGTGCACGTAGGCGACCGGCTTCGCGAAGGCTATCACATGATCGCGCAGGGCGAGCAGAAACTCCTGGAAGCCGTCCGGCTGGCCGTCGCTCTCGGCGAGCGTCTTCGGGTCGCGCACAGGTCCCCGCGTCGTGTCGCTCGCATCGAAGCCGGGATCGGCCTGCGAGATGAACATGATGGCCGCCGAGCGGCGCGATTTTGCCTCTGCGAACGTCTGCTGCATCCACACAATGTCGGCCTGATTGCGCGCAGCGTACTCGACCGGATCGGGCGCGATGTCGCACAGGTTGTTGCACGAGCCCTGGATGTTAAGGGTCGCGTAGGTGACGCCGCCCACACTCCAGCGCCGGTTCTCCACGCAGGACACGCTGCCGCTCACACCAAGGCACAGCGGCGTCGACTGCACCTCCTGGCGCAGACGGTGCTGCCCGAGCGTGAAGGGCGTATTGAAGAAGAGCGCCCGCTCCTGATCGAGCTGCGCGCGTGACGAATAGCCGGCAACGCGATCACAGTCCGTCCAGTCGTTGTCGCCCGGCGTGAAGACCGCGGGCGCGCGGAGCGCGCTGAAGTAGGAGGCTGCCTGCGTGTAAACGGCGTCCGTGCACTCGCTGGAGCCGCTCTTCAGATCGCCGTCGTGGGCGGTGAACGCGAGATCCTGCTGGTTCATGTCGGCGATCAGGTTCGGCACCCCGACGGTCGCCTGTGCCGTCGAGTAGGGGAGGTCTCCCCAGAGCCCGATCGCGTAAGCGCCGTGCTGGTCGGATCCTCCGGCGGTCGCCAGGCCGGTCGCAACCGCCGCAACCATCAGCACGGCGACGCCCACCCCTAGCAGTCTGCGCATCGTTTGCAATCCAGTTGCGGATCGATCCATCGGACAATCTTTCTTCGTCATGATCCTTTTTCTCCAGGATGGCGCGGCTTCACTCACCGCCGGAATGATCTACCGGCGCCACTCTAGACGACTGTGTTTTACGGGAATATGAACGGTCGGTTAATTCTGGATGAATATCGCGGCGACCGGCGTCTCGATCACCGTCCATCCGGTAGCGCACCGGTGACGGTCAAGAGATCCCAGACCCCGGGCAATCGGCCTGAGAGGTGAGGCTCACGGTCATCGGACTCCCCACAAGATTTGAACAACACAGCGAAAAGAACCGGCTGGAGAGTATATTGTGGATCATAGATCTTGTGGATCATAGGTCGCAGGTCTCAGACTGTTCCCTCAAATCTCCGAGAACGGGCGCTATCGTCCGGCTGAGGCCAGCGACATTTCCGGTCCAAGTTAGCGAACTCCCTGGTCTCTCCCCCCACAGCCGCAAGCCGTAATCGACAAGCTTCCTGAAAGGGCTTATGCGAATTAGAGCGATTCTCCCAGTCTTCGTGTTGTGTGCCGCAGTGGCAGCGGAGAATTTGGAAAAGACCCAGAAAAAACAGCTGGAAGCTCAAGTCCGCACGATGACGGCGGACGCCGAAAGGCTTCAGAAGGTCGGACAACTGGCAGAGGCGCGCACCAAGTATGCCGAGTCCCAGGCGCTTATCGAAATGAAAAACGTTACCGAGGCTATCCAACATCTGGATGAAGAAATTCACAAGCGGGTGAAGGATACCTTGAGCGAATCACGCAAGCTCTACGATTTGCGCAAGTTCAAGGAGGCAGCCACTGCACTGGAGGAGGGCATGAAACTGCAGGCCTTCCAGTCTGTGCTCGCCTACGATCTTGCGCTTTGCCACTACCAGCTCGGTGAACGCAATCAAGCGCTCGAATACTTGGGGAAGGCCAAAGCAGGCACGGCGGACCCGAAGCAAAAACAGAAACTCTTGCAGCTTCTTACGTTCTTCGTCACCGGAGAGAACGCCCCCCCGGTGAATGGCAGCGACAAAGATCGGATGATCCTGGTCAACCGTCTCTCCGAGAGCATTGGAGTGGAAGCGTCCCTGGAAGATCGAGGAGGAGATGCGGAGTCGTTCTCCGAAACCGACACTCCATCGGCCCAACCGGGCCCCGAGGCGTCTCTCAAGACCAGCGCGCCGGCCGGTATGCATGGCAACATCAATGCGGGTCACAGGTCGAGTTTGTGCAATGCTCTTGGCGAGCTCAAAGCCGCATTGGTCACCAGTCCGTCGGCGACCTTCAATCTCGCCAATTGCGCCGAGACCAATGGACGGGCCGCGGAAGCTGTCAGGCGCTGGAAAAATACCTGGAAATGGCGCCGGGCGCGCTCGATGGCGATGCAGCCCACGCCCGTATCGCTGACCTGAAATCGCTCCTCGGTTTGCCGGGTCAGAGCGGAATAGACATTCGCCGGCTCTATGCGTCGGTGTATGGCTCTTTTGCGGAACGCAAGTATGATCGGGCGCTCGCAGACCTCAACCAGGCCGACGCCTTGGCCCCTGAATTCGCCCTCACCAAATCGAAACGGGCGGTGCTCTATGAAGCGATGGGAGACATAGATCGGGCGCGAGAGAATTTCGTCCGCTACCAGCAGCTGACGTCCGAGCAAGACGCCAAAGACCAGGCGGCGCTACATCTCACCACCTTGGACGCCAAACGATCCAAGTACGACGAGGAGACTGACGCGGCGGAGGATATCCTGGCTGATTTGTTGAACCGCGCCCTGAACTTGACCTTCAACGGACCCGAGAACCACAGCGCCTTACGGGCCCGGCGCGCACGCGTGAAAAAGAAAGGGGATGAAGGCAAAGCACGGAATAAAGTCGGTGGCTTTGCCATTCCTTTTGCCTATGCGCAGCAGCAACTGTCGCGGGCGAGCCAGCATCTTCAGGTCGCGCTCGCTCTGTTCCCACTCGGAGCAGAAGCCAATGAGTTGATGGCACTGGTCTTTTTACAAGCAAACGATGGGAGTTCGGCAATCAAAAGTTTTGATGTAGTCGCCAGCCAGGGCCTGCCGGTTTCGTTTTACGCGGAAATGCGTGGCCACAAGCAGGACCAGGCGGTGAAGTGCGAGTTAAGTCGAGACCGGCTGCGCTTGATTTTCCTCTCGTCCTATGACAAGAAAGGGAAACCGGCGCCCCCCACCAAACCGGCGGGGGAAGACGGCCTGGGCGACTTGGTTGTGGAGCCTTCGGCTCAACGCCAACAGGAATTCGATTCCCTCGACTTGACCCTGGGCGACATCAAGAGAGTCGAGACCGACAAAGGGCTGCTCAAGCTGAAACTTGCCCAGCAAGAAATCACCCTATCCCCGATTTACCTGCCTTCCTTCACACCCATTGAGGGTCCGCAGGCGCGAAGGTTTGCCAACAACTACACCCGGCTGTTTGTTCGCTATCCGGGGTTGGAGGATTCGAAGCTCGGAACCGAAGGCATGAGCGGGGGCGAGAAGTTCAAGATGGGATACAACATTGCCAACGCCAGCCTGGATATTGCGATGTCAGGATTCACTCCCATCAGTGCGATCAGCAGTGTGCAGGACGCAATCTCCATTGCTCGAACCATTCGGGCCGCGATGGGTTCGCTGAGTGTAAGCTTTGCAACCTGGGAGAAAAGCGTGGATGACCAGCAGCGGCTCCTGGCCGGCAAGTCGTTCAAGGCAATTCCGACCCAGCCGGTGAATCTGGGATTCGTGCAGGAGATGAAGTAGTTTAGAAGAAAGTCGCAGCAACTTCGCCACGCACGGGCAGTCCAACCAAATGAAAAACCGTTTCGCCAGGATCCATTCCGCATCGCGGGTGGTTCCACGGAACGCCTCCTCGGTACGCCTCTCACACTCCAGCTGTGTAAATCCCGCGGACCATCCCCTGGGCTATCCCGTGGCCGGCACATCGACCATCCAGAAAAGCTAAATGCTTTGGAGTTGAGCGCCCGCATCGAAACATACTCAACCGATCCAAGCAGGATCAGTCCGCAAACCGGAGATCGGTTCCGCCTGGTCAGCGGCGATCGTGCCTCTCAATCCCCGTGCGCTCGGACGCAAGCTGTTCTCGCAGGGAGAGTGCAAACTCGGAGCGGGGGCGCCGGACCCATGCTGCACGCGGCGTGGCCGCGTCTCCTCGTCGGGACCACGCCTAGGGCTGACAGGTGCCGAAGTCCTGGGCTACCCTTTTTGCCTCCCAAACAAGAGTCTCGTCGGTGCCCTTGGGCTTTGCCTTTTTGCCTTGCAAGGTCATTCGATCGCCCGGCTTGATGCCTGCCGTGTTGCCAGACAGCGCGTAAATCCGGTTGTCTTTTTCGTTCCTCAGACTCATTCCGTTCTCTTTCGAGTTGACGCAGCCCGTAATCGTTCTCTTCTTGGACACTTGGTGAATCACCACGACGGCAACGACCACCACGGCCGCAGCCACCCCTACGATTGCGGCCACGATCGTCCCAGTGCTTACGATCTTTCCCCCTCCGGACTGTGCCCCAGCGGGCTGAGCGAGGACAACACTGAGAACCACAATCAGAAGCCCACGCCAGAGACAGCTCTGAGTCACACTGTCCTCCTTAACTCTAATTGCAGTGGTAGGGATGGATGCTCACAGCCGTCCAGACGTCCAGATCGTTTCCGATACGGACTCCATCGCGTCACAACCGGGCTTCAACCCGACTTCAGGCGTGTCGCGGTCAGCGCTCCCCTGGAACCCGAACGGCAGGTGCGCGAAACCATAGGCCCAGCGCTCCTCCGGTGTCAAGCTCGGGTTGCCGTGGCCGCAGTCGGGCGGCAAATGCGTGCACTCCTGAAGCCGGACAGGAGCGCGCCTGGATCGTGGTCGTCTGCGTCGGACAGGGGGTCCGCCAGGTGAAGTTGGCGCTGGTGCCGGGATCGCGGCCCCGTTTCTCCGACCGAAGCCGGCAAATTTCCCGGAACCCATCAGGCCGATTTTTCTTGCACCCCGGTTCGGCTGCTGCCAGCCGACAAACTTCGCACCGCCTCCGTGACCTTCCGACCCATCTCCGTGGTGCTCGAGGACGATTGGCATGGCTTGGCGAGATCCCGCGTCCGATGGCCGGCGGCGAGCACCGCCTGCACCGCCGATTCAATGCAGCCCGCTTCGCGTTCCAGGCGGAACGAGTGCCGCAGCAACATCGCAGCCGAGAGAATTGCGCCCAGTGGATTGGCGATTCCTTTCCCGGCAATGTCGGGTGCCGAGCCATGCACTGGTTCGTAGAGGCCCACCGGACCGCCGATGCTCGCCGACGCCAGCAGGCCAAGTGCGCCGACCACACCACCAGCCTGGTCCGAGAGAATGTCGCCAAACATGTTTTCGGTGAGGATGACGTCGAAGTCGGCAGGCCGCAGCACGAGCAGCATCGCGGCCGAGTCCACGTATTGGTGCGCAAGTTTCACGTCCGGGTAATCGCTGGCGATGCGGGTGACCACTTCGCGCCAGAGACGGGAGCATTCCAGCACATTCGCTTTGTCCACGGACAGCACTTGACGACGCCGGCCCCGCGCCAGTTCGAACGCAACCCGGGCGATACGCTCGATCTCAGGCTCCCCGTAGCGCATCGTGTTCAGCGCCTGACGAGACCCAGGTTCCCCTTCGAGAGAGCGCGGCTGTCCGAAATACAGGCCGCCCAGCAACTCGCGCACGATCAGAATGTCGGTACCCTTGACCACTTCCGCCCGCAGAGGCGAACCTTCCAGCAACGCGGGGAAACACACCGCCGGACGCAGATTCGCGTAGGCCCCGAGCTCCCGGCGAAGCCGCAACAGGCCGGCCTCGGGGCGCAGATGGCCGGGGTTCTTGTCGAAGGCGGGAGATCCCACGGCGCCCAGAAGCACGGCCCCCGAGTTCAGGCAGGCCGCGAGTGTGTCCGGGGGCAGCGGGTCGTTGCAGGCCATGAGGGCTGCGCCACCGATGTTCTTGCGCGTCAGTTTGAGGTCGTGGCCAAAGGCGGCGGACACCACCTCCAGCACCCGAATGGCTTCTTCGATCACCTCCGGGCCGATGCCGTCCCCGGCGACGATGGTCAAGTTCAGAAGCACGCGCTCCCCTTACGCACCAAAGCCCGAATTCTACAGAAAAATCTGGAATCCGGGCTTATCGGAAAAATGGAACGCCACCTAAAAACAGCCGAGAAGCGGCGCGAGTCAGGCAGCCCCAGGGCCCAAGCCCTGGGTCACATGAGTAGGCCGCTTCCGAGTCGCCGAACCTTACACTCCCCAGAGATAGTCTTCCTGCTCGCTATGGTGCTCGTGTGCGGAATGCAAAGTCACCTCCAGTGGATGACGCTCGATGGGAGCTGGAACCGCGTACGCAGTTCCGGTAGCCGCGATCCCAGCGGGAGCAATCTCGACGTGCGCGGGCGGAATGCGGGGCGTTTCGTGACGCGTCTCGCGGATCAATTGCAGCAGGTGATGATCCTCGACATGTTTGATTTGGTCGGCAAGAACCACAAACTTACGATACACATCGTCCAGTTCCCGACGCTCGAAGTGATAGCCGAGCTGTTCGCAGCGCAGGCTCAGCGCGTGACGCCCGGAATGCTTTCCGAGCACCAGGCGCGAGTCCGGCACTCCCACCGACTGCGGGGTCATGATCTCGTAGGTGAGCGGGTTCTTTAAAACGCCGTCCTGATGGATGCCCGCCTCGTGCGCAAAAGCGTTGCGCCCAATGATCGCCTTGTTGGGCTGCACCGGGACTCCGGTCACTTCGCTCAAGGTCTGACTCGCCGGATAGAGCTGTTCGCTGGCCACGCCCGTGTCATACGAATAGCGATCGGGACGCACCCGCATCGCCATCACGATCTCTTCCAGCGAGGCGTTTCCAGCGCGCTCGCCGATCCCGTTGATGGTGCACTCCGCCTGGCGCGCTCCGGCCGCGATCGCCGCCATGGTGTTCGCAACCGCCAAGCCCAGGTCGTTGTGGCAGTGTACCGAGATGACCACCTGCTCGATGCCCCGGACCCGGGCGCGCAACATCTGGATGATCTCGGCGAACTCGGCCGGCATGGTGTAACCAACGGTGTCGGGAATGTTGACCGTGGTCGCGCCGGCATCGACGACCGCCTCGACCACCTGAACCAGGAAGTCACGGTCGGTGCGCGTGGCGTCTTCCGGGGAGAATTCCACGTCGTCGCAGAAGGACTTGGCCAGACGCACGTTCTGGCGGGCCTGCTCTAGGCACTGCTCGCGCGAGATGCGGAGCTTGTACTTCAGGTGAATGTCAGACGTCGCAAGAAATACGTGGATACGCGGGTGCGCGGCTCCCTTTAGAGCTTCCCAGGCGCGCTCGATGTCAAGAGCGCAGGCGCGGGCCAGGCCGGCGATCGTGGGCCGGCGAAGAGCAGCCGCAATGGTCTGCACGGCCTGGAAATCCCCATCGGAGGCGATGGGGAAGCCGGCTTCGATCACGTCCACACCGAGTCGGTCGAGTTGATGCGCCATGCGCAGCTTCTCGCGGACGTTCATGCTGCAGCCCGGCGATTGCTCGCCGTCCCGCAACGTGGTGTCGAAGACCGTGATCCGTACTCGTTCCATAGACCAGCACCCTCCTCAGGGTGAAGGTATATGGTAGGTGGACAGCCGGATAAAGCAAAGCTTATAATCCTGCAATTAATATTAGCTTAACTGCGATTCATAAGTTGCGCTAATGGGGATGCAAGTTTTCCTTAAGGCTCAGCCATGGAGCTTTCCCAGCTCGAAGTCTTTCTGATGGTAGCCCGCGAGGGCCGCTTCTCGCGGGCGGCGGCGAAGTTGTTCCGCACCCAGTCGGCGGTCAGCCAGACCATCCGCAAGCTGGAAGATGAACTGGGCGAGCCCCTTTTCGACCGTTCCTCGCGCGAAGGCGTGCTGACCGACGCCGGCCGAACGTTGCAGGAATACGCCGAGAAGCTGCTCAACCTGCGCAGCGACGCCCAGGAAGCCCTGGTCGAGTTGCGCGAGTTGCAGAAGGGCAAGCTGGCCATCGCCGCCAACGAATTCACGGCGCTCTATCTGTTGCCCGTGCTGGCCGAGTTCCGCCGCCTGCATCCCATGATCAAGATCACCGTGCAACGTTCACTGGGCAGCCACATTCCCGACGACCTGCTGCGGCACACGGTCGAGATGGGCGTGCTTTCCTACGACCCGCAGGAGCCGCGTCTCCGCTCGATCGTCGTCTACCTTGACGAGTTGGCGTTCGTGGTGCCGCCCACCCACCCGCTCGCCTGGGAAAAACAAGTGAGCATCCGTCAACTGGGCGCCGAGGTTTTCGTCGCACACATCGTGTCCTCGCCCTATCGCGAGAAAGTGATCGAAGCCTTCCGCCGCCACAAGACGCCGCTGCACATGGACGTGGAACTGCCCACCCTGCAGGCCATCACGCGTTTCGTCTCCATGGGAAACGGCGTGGCCCTGGTGCCCGAGATCAGCGTGGAGAACGAATTGGCGCGCGGCGAACTGGTCAGCATCCAGGTGCGCGAGCTTCGCATCCACCGAAAACTGCGGCTGGTGTACCGTAAGCAGGCCAACTTGACCCACGCCGGACGGGCCTTCCTGCAGGTTGCCGAAGCGGTCGCCAGCGAGCGCCAGGGCCGTTATCGCTTCCTGCGCGAACACTAGACGACAGGAGGGAGTTCATCGTTCACTCGAGCGCGTCGTCCAGGGTGGGATAGATTTCGAATAGGGAAGAAAGGTTCGTCAGGTCGAACAACTCGCAAAGAAGCGGACTGGGACCGGCCAGTTTGAGCGAATTCCCGCTGCGATCCGCGGACATGTGCAAGACCACCAGCTCCCCGAGGCCGGCGCTGTCAATCATGGGAACGGCTGCGAGGTCGAGAATGATTTCTTTGCCATGCTGCAGCGCTTCTGTGACCACGCGTGAGAGCGCAGCCGCCTCATCGCGGTACACGATGCGACCTTCGCAACGGACGACGATGACATCGCCCGAGCGGCAGGTTTCTACACTGAGCTTCAACTTCGACTCCCGGTTGCGATAGGGCGTGAGAAGATGGCCGGGCCGGTTTCGAGTTGTCGACCGATATGGCATAAGCGGATGCTACGCGTTGGACGTTGTGCAGGGATTCGAAGCATGTGAAAATCTCATGAATTCCTTTTTCAGTGTTTGAGCCTGGGAAGTAACCCGCGTCACCAGGCAAAGTTTTTGGAAGCCATTGCATCCAAAGCTCCTTTGCGCTTCCATCACCCAAGTCCCGGGAGGCCGTGCCTAGGAGGAGTTTTTTGTGCTGAAACGCGCCATAATCGTGGTTGTTCTGCTCGCGCTCGGTGGCGTCGCGGCCGCGCAGAATCCCAGATTCACCGTCTTCGCGGGTTACTCCTACGGCAATACCACCTACGCCTCAAGCCAGCGCTCGGACCTGCACGGCTGGGAAGCGTCGCTCGAAGGCTTCCGGTTCCGGCCCGGGCTGACCCTGGTCGTCGACGGCAGCGCTCAGGGCGGATGGAATCAATTCCCGATTTCCTGCGTGACCGTACCGGTTTGCACTCCGGCTGTGCCCGACGCGCGCGCCAAACAATACACCTTGCTGGGTGGGCCGCAGATCTCCAGTCTCCATGGGAATTTTCGCCCGTTCGCCCACGTGCTCGCCGGCGCCAGCCGGGTCAACGTGGCCACCACCGGCTTCTTTGACTCCAGCACGGCGTGGGCGGCCGGCGCCGGAGGCGGAGTGGACTACCGCTGGAGAGGTCCTTTCAGCTGGCGCGTCCAGGCCGATTACTTGCGGATGAACCTGTTCGGAACCCATCAGAACATGATTCGTGCTTCGACGGGAATCGTGGTCCGCTTCTGACGGCAGCTCTCTTGGATTGGGTCTTAATTTAGCGACTTACGCCTTCGTACTCGGCGGGTTCCAGGAGCTCCGCCTGGTCGTTGGCTTCCGCGAGCTCCGAATCTGCTTGGCTCTGTTCTCCGTTGACTTCCTGATCGTCCGTGCGTTCCTTGAACTCGTGGATGCGAACCCCATCTTCCCCAACGGTGATGTAGGTCAACCGGGAGTCGATCCAGCCGCCGGAGTTATAGTAGTGAATGCCATCCTGTTCGCGATGCATAGCGTCGTGAGTATGTCCGCAGAAGATGCGGTCGGCAACGTGCAGGCGCGCGTAGGAGAGCGCTCCCGAGGCCACCTTGGCCGACAGGCGCAGCCAGCGCGTGTTCAGCCGATCGATGAGGCGCGACAGCGGATTGCCGCGCAGGTCCATCTTTTGCAGCAGCAGGTAGAACCACGTCCCCAGGTGGCTGAGCGATAGGCTGTTTACGGCAAAGCCGTCGAACTGGTGTCCGTGAATGGCGATGTGGCGCAGCCCCGCGTACGTCCAGACATAGTCCTGGTACACCTTCACGCCCACCAGGTGCGACATAACGTTGGTGAGGCCGAGATCGTGATTGCCTTCCACCCACACGACTTCGATCTTGCGCTTGGGATTGGAGAGCTTGCGGATGGCGCCGAGGAACTGCCAGTGTTCCTTCTGGAGGCGTCCAAAATTCAGGTCGGCAAAGATGTCGCCCAGGAGGATGAGGCGACGAAAACAATTTCCTTTCAGCATCCGGGTGGCGGCGCGCGCGCGGCTCACTTCCGCGCCTAGGTGCACGTCGGACAGGATCAGCGTGTCGTAGACGGCCGCCTCCATACCACGCTTATACCCAACCGATGTTACAGGGCGATGAAAACTGCACCGAAATAAGTGCAAATCTCGCGTGATTGCCGCAAGGCCGAACCCGTAAAAATCTTTGGCGGGGAAGTGGCCGTACCTTCTTTCAGCACGAGATGGGAAGTTGCATATAAATCTTATCTAGATGAAGTGGTGCAAAGAGCAACCAAAACCTCAGAGAAACTCGCTGATTTCGGCCACTATTTCCATGTCGGCCGAGCAGCGTAAAAACTCTTAGTTTTTTTCTGGCCTAACAAACTTCGTAAAGGCATTCTCGTCCACTAGTTTCGCATAAGGCATCGGCGCGACTCCCGCCATGCGTCCCACGGTCCGCTCGAAAATATCCGCATCTCTCATCTTCCGTCTTCCCGTCGATTGAACCGGAACGATAACTCATCCAGATAGCCTCGACCGCTTTCGCTGTCAAGTGCATAGTCATCAACCAGTGGAACACTCTCGTTTTTTTGATTTTTTGTTGTTTCTTGCAATAGCTTATCGATGATACGGTGCCCGCAGATCTCGGGAGAGTCGTGGGCTAGGAACGGAGCGCGCAAGCGTCGCTGGGGCGCTTCTCTCGAGGGTTCGCCCCAGCGTCTGAAAGTTCCATCCGGCCCTCGGCGAGCATGTCACCGGCGCAGCGGACGGGGGCATGGCTGGCGTCCCTGGCGGGACTACCGTGGACGGCGGTGCGGGATTGCGCTCACGGGAGGTGGAAGGGGTGGGTGACCCTGTCCGGGTCTGGGCTGCCTTGTGGGGCTAGGCGGGACTTGGTCTCTAACTCCCGACCGCTCAGTTTTAAGGGTGTGCGAGGGCCACAGCCTAGACAGGCTTAGTGAGTGGGGGGCACATACTCTTTCGGCGCTACGGCTCCTTCGCCGAAGAAAAACTGCTCCATCTGCTTCACGATGACCTCTTGGTCTTCGCGGCGGGCCGGGTTCAGGCGGTACTCGTTCAGGATCATCTTGCAGAACTCCGTCCACTGCCTCCAGGCTTCCTGCGAGACGTTTTCGTAGATTTTCTTGCCCAGTTCGGTATCGAAGGGGGGCTCGTCCAAGCCGGGCAATTCCTTTTTCAGCTTTACGCAAAAAACCTCGTGCGCCATGTCACTTCCTCGAGAACAAGATCAACGAGAACAAGATCAACCCAAAATTATCTCACAATGTGAGGCGGCTACCGGAGCGGCTACCGGACCCACAGCCGGGTGCCCAGAACCGCAGAAGCCGCCGAGAAAGGCCGCTGCGGGCGCGAAGGAAAGATCTCACCCGCATCCAGGTGCGCAAAGCTTGCGCGAAGGGCGCAACAGCGTCGAGGTTGCGAGCGAGGGCTGGCGCGCCGAATTTCCGAATCCGGTAGACTTCCGTGGAATCTGATCTGCAGAATGAGCGCTGACCTGGTCACAGAACTCCGGAACATCCCCATCCTCGCGGACCTCCCCGACGACGAACTGCGCTGGCTCGCCGACCATTCTGAGGTGCTTGTCATCGAGGCCGGGGAAGTCTGGGTGCGAGAGGGTGAGCCGGCCAACTGGATGAGTATCTACCTGGAGGGCGAGACCGACGGCCGCCGCGAGAGCCTGGGTCCGGATGCGCCCGTCTACACCGCCCGGGCCGGCCAAATCACCGGCATGTTGCCGTTCTCCCGCCTGACCCATTTCACGATTACAGCCCGCGCCGTTACCCGCACCCGCATCGCACGAATCTCCAAGGACTTGTTCCCCGAGATGCTGCATCGCATCCCGGCGCTGGGACCCAAACTGGTGGGGATCCTCTCGGATCGGGTGCGCGAGGTGACCAAACAGGATCTGGCGCGCGAGAAGCTGGCATCTCTGGGAAAGTTGTCCGCCGGTCTGGCCCACGAATTGAACAATCCCGCGGCCGCTGCCAGTCGGGCCTCCAGCATGCTGCGAGCGGTGGTCGAAAAGCGCGAGCGGGCCAATGCCCAGCTCGACCAGGAGAACATTTCGACGGAAGCACGCGCCCTGCTGCGAACCATCGAGTCAAAGGCGGTCGAGGTGCAGGCGCAGGTGAAGCCCAAGAACCCTCTTGAACTGAACGATCGCAAGGAGGAGCTTCAGTCATGGCTGGAGTCCCACGGAGTTGAAGACGGCTGGGAGGTGGCCCCGGTGCTGGCTGAAGCCGACGCGAAAATCGAGCACCTGGAGCGCCTGTCAGAGAAGTATTCCGGACCCTTGATGGGCCCGGCGATCCGGCGGATTGGCGCGATGCTTGAGATCTCCCGTTTGCTGGCGGACATCGAGCACAGCACCTGCCGCATCTCCGACCTCGTGAAGGCCATCAAGGAATACTCCTTCATGGACGAAGCCCAGCGGCAGGAAGTCGACGTCGCCAAGGGCATCGAGAGCACGCTGACCATGCTGAGCCACAAGCTCAAGCACGGGATTACGATCGTTCGCAATTACGATCCCAACCTGCCGCGCGTTCCTTCCTACGGAAGCGAACTCAACCAAGTCTGGACCAACCTGATCGACAACGCCGCCGATGCCATGAAGGGCGAGGGTGAGCTGCGCATCCGCACCATGCGGGAGGGCGACGATGTGCTGGTCGAGTTCGTCGACAACGGCCCTGGCATTCCAGCGGAGATTCAGACCAGGATCTTCGATCCTTTCTTTACGACCAAGCCGATGGGAGAGGGGACTGGACTCGGGCTGGACACCGTCTACCGCATCGTGCGCAACCATCGTGGCAACGTGACGTTCGTGTCGCGGCCGGGGAATACGTGCTTCCGGGTGCGGTTGCCGATACGCAACACGAGGATCTAGCAGAACGCGGCAACCATACGATTGTTTGACTGTCACAATGAAACTCGCCGAGTGAGACGGAGGCTGGTCGCGGTCGCGGCTACCGCGGGAGCCCGCTGGGCGAAGGCGACGGAACCGAACCCCACCAGAAAGAGCGCAAACAGGACACCGGGGCGCAGGAGCGACGAAGGGCTGGGGCGCATTCCACCTCGATACTTACTGAGAGCGCTGGCGGGACCCGAGTCCACCTGCCTCTCGCCGAGAAGGGCCAGGCAAGAACCTGGGATATCGCAGCGAAAATGAGGCGGGCGTCAAGGGAATTCCGGTGGAAACCGCTGCCGGCCCGGGCGTCGCCAGATGGTTCGGTTAAGCGCTGGCCGCTTCCTGGCTGCCCAGCGGCAGGAAGTACTGCGTCCCCTTTATGGGTTCGGTGACCTTGCGGAGAAGCTCTTTCAGGTCCTCGTTGCGGTCGACGAAATCAATCTCCGAAGTGTTCACGATGAGCAGGTCGGACGAGGTGTAGTGGAAGAAAAAGTGCTCGTAGGCCTTGATGACTTCCTCGAGGTAGTCGTCGTTGATAGCCTTCTCGCCGGGTGCGTTCTTCTTCTTGAGCCGCTTCTTCAGGACTTCGGGCGTGGCCTGCAAGTAGATGACGAGATCGGGTGTGGGCAACTGCTCGCGGAAGAAATTGTAGTAACGGTTATAGGTGTCGAGTTCCTGATCGCTCAGATTCAGGCACGCGAACAGCTTGTCTTTCTCGAAGATGAAATCCGACACCACGGTTTTCTGGGAGCGCGGGCCCAGGTCGAGCGATCGCAGTTGCTCGAAGCGACGGATCAGAAACGCGAACTGGGCCTGGAAGGCCGCGCCTGGCTCTCCGCTGTAGAACGAAGGCAGAAAAGGATTGTCCTCGGGCTCCATCAGTCGCTGCGCGTTGAGGCGTTCGCCCAAGATGAGGGCCAGTGTGCTTTTGCCGACCCGGATGGGACCTTCGACTGCGATGTAGCGGGGACTCTCGAAAAGATTCGCCATGGGCTCCGAGGGAAACGGGTCGCACTGCAGAATATCCCGACCACGCCCCGGAAGCAATTGCGAGAAGAGTTAATAGAGCAAGTGCTAATCTGCAATTGACAATTTCCAAATTTTTCGTTCGCGAGCGGCGCGCAATTGTCCATTGGAATTTCACCGTCGGCCGTTACAATTCCGTGGATGCTGGGTTCTGTCCTCGGTGTCGGCGCGGGTGCAGTTGCGGGCACGGCCGCATATCAGGCCATGGCTCCGTGGGCGCAGGGATTCGGCCGCACTTTCGTGAGCGGGGCGCGCGGTTCCAAGCATATCGCGCTCACCTACGATGACGGTCCCAACGATCCGCATACCCTGCGATTGATGGAAGTGCTGGCCCGGCACGATGTGCGCGCCACATTTTTTCTGATTGGCCGCTACGTGCGGCAACGGCCTGACATCGTGCGCGATTTGGTTAAAGCCGGACACGTGGTGGGGAACCACACTTTCACTCACCCGCACCTGATCGTGTCGCCGGCGGTCGAAACGCGGAATCAGCTGGAAGCGTGCCAGAGAGCGGTCGAGGAAGTGACTGGCGACGCGCCACGCCTGTTCCGGCCGCCTTTTGGCGGTCGGCGCCCCGCGACGCTCCGCATTGTACGGTCGCTTGCTATGGAGCCGGTGATGTGGAACGTCACCAGTTGGGACTGGAAGATGCCGCCCGCCGAGAAGATCGTGCAGACCTGCGCACGCCAGATGCGCGGAGGCGACGTGATCCTGATGCACGACGGGAGTCACATCGCAATGGGCGCGGACCGCTCGCAAACCGTGATCGCCACCGATCGCTTGATCGAGCGCTACCAGGGGGACGGATACCAGTTCAGCACGATTCCCCCGATGATGGGGATGGGAGCCGTCCGCCCCCAGGTGTCAGCGGTCGGTCGGGGACCTTAAGCAGCCTGTGCCCGTCTGCGCCCTGGGATCCGGAGATTTTCTCCCCAACGCTTTCCCCGACTTTGGGTCTCGTCGGTTGAATCTCAAGCGGCCACCATCTCGAACGCGTGCTTCGCCGCAGCGATGGTCTTTTGAACATCCTGCTCGGTGTGAGCCGCGCTCAAGAAGGCCGCTTCGTATTGTGACGGGGGCAGGTAGATGCCGCCCTCAAGCATGTTGCGGAAGAAGCGTCCGAAGGCTTCGGTGTCGGACTTCGACGCCGAATTCCAATCCGTCACCGGGCCGGGCGTGAAGAACCAGGTGAACATCGAGCCTACTCGGTTGTGGGTCATCGGGACGGCAGCGGCCTTCGCGGCGGCAGCCACCCCCGCCACCAACTGGCCGCTGAGCGTGTCGAGCTGCCCGTAGATGCCCGGGTGCTCCTTGAGATAGCGCAGCTGCGCGTAGCCGGCGGCCATCGCCAGCGGGTTCCCCGAAAGCGTTCCGGCCTGGTACATCGGGCCGAGCGGCGCCACCAGATCCATGATCACCGACGGTCCGCCATAAGCGCCCACCGGAAGCCCTCCCCCGATGATTTTGCCCATCGTGGTCAGGTCGGGCTGGAGGGTGTACAACTCCTGGGC
>Ga0137418_10000517_pt1 | contig 34774 bp, 22 predicted proteins | sample CZODoug3_1_2_16f_FD_122242 | JGI IMG/M metagenome (GOLD analysis project Ga0137418, IMG submission 122242) | Vadose zone soil fungal communities from Angelo Coast Range Reserve, California, USA - CZODoug3_1_2_16fungal (Hybrid Assembly) | ecosystem: Environmental > Terrestrial > Soil > Vadose... | reverse complement strand
CCATAGTAGTCATAACGCAGGCCGAGATTGAAGGTGAGGCGAGGCGACACGCGATAGCTGTCCTGCAGGTAGATAGCATGAGAGTTCTCAAAGGTATTGCGGTTGGAATCCCCTCCGTACTGGAAACTGAAACCCGTGGGGTTTCCATCTAGAAAATCCGCAAAATTGCTGAACTTCAAGCGTCCTCGAAAGTAGGAGTCGAAAATCTGTGACACCGTGGTACGTCGGAATTCATACCCGAACTTGATGTCGTGCTTTCCATGCTTCCAGGAAACATTGTCAATATAGTGCCAGTTGGCGTCAATGCGGTGGCGCGCCGTGCTGGCGCTTGCTCCCAACTGGGGAAAGCCGGTGGAAGATACGATGATCACGGGGAGGCCGAGGTCCACACCGGTAGCACCTGTGTTGAGGCCGATGGTCGCGGGATCGAAGTGGCGGTCCTGCGGGAAGAATCCTTCGGCGAAACGGTTCCAGCCGACGCGGGCTTCATTGACAGTAGCGGGGGAGAGAACGGAAACGAAAGAAACGCTAACCAACTGTACGCGCGTGGGAGTAAACGTGTTGTAGCCCGGCAGAGCACCCCCACCAACGAGCGCAAGTGGAAAGCTTTGCTCACTATCGCCCAGGAAATAGCGCCCGGTCAGCATGTTGTCCTTATTGAAGTTGTGATCGATCTTGATGATGCCGCCGTTGATGTTGTTGGAAAATGGCGTTGCAAGCACAGTGTTCGACGCGACCTGGGTCTGAGATATAGGGTTGACTACGCTGGGGTCGTGTTGTGAAGCAATGCAAGAACCTGTGCCGTTCGCTGCGGGCCAGGCTTTCCCAGCGTTGATCAAATTTTGAATCACCGGGTTGATTACGCCCGCGGGCGTGTTGTTTGTAATATCCGTGGCAGTCGGGACGCAAGAAGGTGTGGACTGCGTTCCCACTTCGCGCATGCCTTCGTAATCGATGAAGAAAAATGTCTTGTCCTTGATGATGGGCCCGCCGAGTGAGCCGCCAAACTGGTTGGCATGAAACGGATTCTGCTTAAGGCTTGTGTCATTGAAATAGTTTCGAGCGTCGAGGGCATTGTTGCGAAAGAACTCGAAGAAAGAACCGTGGAGTTGGTTGGTGCCGCTTTTGGTTACCACGTTAACGACGGCGCCGGCGCTGCGGCCGTATTCGGCTTCAAAGTTTGAGGCGACGCGTAGTTCGGCAATGGCTTCGATGGGGAGAATGGTAGCGGGTGTGCCGAACACGCCCGCTTCGTTGATGGCGGGGTCGTTGCGGTAGCCATCATTCATGTCCGTGCCGTCGAGCAGGAAATTGTTGGCTCGGCCGCGGGCGCCGTTTACCGAGAAGATTCCAAAGGAGCCGGGGGAATCTGTAATCTGGTCCGGAGAGCCCGTTACGCCGGGGACTAGGAAGATCAACTTCTGATAGTCGCGGCCATTCACGGGCAGCGAGGTGACAATCTTGGATTCGACGATGCCACCCAGGGTATTTGAGGTGGACTCCACCATGGGCAATTCTTCGCCGCGGACTTCGACACTTTGAGCCGATTGACCGATCTGGAGGGCGACATCGGCGCGCCGTTCCGAGGAAACTTCCACCTTGATGCCGGTGACCACCCCGAGCTTGAAGCCCGCCTTCTCTACACTGACGCTGTAGGTACCAATGGGCAATTCCGGCGCAGCATAGCTGCCGTCATCGGACGTCGTGACCGTGCGGACCAGGCCCGTATCCACGTTCTTGATTGTCACCGTGGCGCCAGGCACGGCCGCCCCTGAACTATCGGTGACGCTGCCGAGGATCGTGCCGCGGAAGGTTTGGGCAAAAGTGGACGCTCCCGCAAAAAGTGCCAGCGAAAATAAAACGAGCGCAAACGTACGAATAGCGCGGAAAAAGCTGTTCATCAGCTACTCCTTGATCGATTCAGTAGTCATCTCGAAACCCCGAGAGTGCTGCGGACGCGGTCCCCGACGAAGCGTCCAAGGACACCATGGATTGTTGCCAATGAACATACTCAGAGAAAGGTTGAGAAGCAAGTTTTTCAAAAGAAAATGTTTCCAGTTGAACTATGAAACGAATCGCGGAAAACCGGGGGAATTGCGTGACGCTGGTCACAAACCGGCTCAAGCGGGGCCCCCGCCAACTCGCTACTTGGGTAGGGATGCGGTAGATTGGAAGATTGAAGTTTCGCGGAAAGATTGCACTGTGGCGCTCGCGGGCAAAACTATGGCGGAGAAACTACCATCGCTGGTGATCGTGGGACGCCCGAACGTCGGCAAGTCCACGCTGTTTAACCGGCTGACCGGCACCCGCCGCGCGATCGTAACCGACGAGCCCGGCATCACCCGCGACCGCATGTACGGCAAGACCGAATGGAACGGCCGGGTGCTGGAAGTTGTGGACACCGGCGGCATTGTGCCGGACGACAAAGCGCTGATCCCCACGGAGATTTTTCGCCAGGCGCGCGTGGCGTTCGAAAACGCAGCCCTGCTGGTGCTGGTGGTGGACAGCCAGGCGGGTTTGACGCCGCTGGACCAGGAGCTGGCGCGACTTCTGCGCAGCACGGGAAAGCCGTTTGTGGTCGCCGTGAACAAGATCGATTCCGCGATGCAGGAAGCAAACGCAGCAACCTTTTATTCCCTGGGCGTTCCGGTGTTTCCGATTGCGGCGGAGCACGGCACTGGCGTGGACGATTTGCTGGACGAGGCGTTGAAACAAGCGCTGGGACACGCGGTGGAGGACCAGCCGGCCGAGAAAAAGGAAGTCGAGATTGCCATCATCGGGCGGCCGAACGTGGGCAAATCCACGCTGCTGAATCGCCTGGCGGGGGAAGAGCGCTCCATCGTCTCGCCGATTCCCGGAACCACCATGGACAATGTGGATACGGACGTGATGCGCGACGGGCGCGTCTACCGCTTCGTGGACACCGCCGGAATCCGGCGCAAGGGCAAGACCAAGCTGGTGGCGGAGAAATTAAGCGTGGTGATGGCGCGCCGCGGCCTGGAGCGCGCCGATGTGGCGTTGCTGATAATCGACGGCGAGCACGGCGTGACCTCGGGCGATGCCACGATTGCAAGCTACGCCGAAGAATCCGGCCGCTCGGTAATCATCGTCGTGAACAAATGGGACCTCGCCGTCGAAGCCGCGCAACGTGCCGAAGACGTTTCGGAGAAGAGCGCCCGCGGCAAGGCGAAGCGCGCGGCAGCCGGCGGCGTAAAGCAACGGCCGGTGGACAAGCACAAGCTGCTCTTCGATTACGAGAAGATGGTTCAGCAAAAATTCAAATTCCTAAGTTACGCGCCAATCATCTTCCTCTCGGCTAAAACCGGCGAGCGCACGGAGAAGCTGTATTCCCTGATCGATCACGTCGCCGAGGCCCGGAAGCGGAAGGTTTCAACGGGCGAGCTGAACCGCTGGTTGAAGGAAGACGTGGATTTGCAGCGCGCTTCAACGCCCAAGGCTCGGCCGGTCCGGATTTATTACATGACCCAGGCCAAGATCGCCCCTCCGGTGTTCTTGCTCTTCACCAACCAGAAGAGGCCGCTGCATTTCAACTTCGAGCGTTTCCTGGAAAACCAGTTGCGCGCCAAATGGGATTTTACGGGCACCCCGGTGCGCTTTGTGCAGAGGCTGCGCAAACGCGAAGATCGCTCCCCGGCCGGTGGCGACGAGGAGTAAGTACGTCGGCTGTACCATTCGGAAACATCGCGTCGCGCTCTTCAAGTACTGTGGCTGCCTGTAACACCTTCTGATAAACTCACACCCTGAAAGGGGATCTCCCCTCCCCCGCGCTTTTTGAGGGTGAACCGAACTCCAAAATGAGCAGCGCAGCCTCAGTCGCGATCTCCGAGGAACAGGACGACGAGCGGTATTACCGCATCGGCGAAGTCAGCCGCATCACCGAAGTGCGCCCCTTTGTCCTGCGGTATTGGGAAGAGGAATTTCCCATGCTGGAGCCGGTGAAAGGCCGCCAAGGCTATCGCCTGTACCGCCAGCAGGACGTGGACCTGGTTCTGAAGATCAAGCGCCTCCTCTACGACGAAGGCTTCACGATTGCCGGCGCCCGCCGCCATCTGCGCGACCTTGAAAACGGCGGCGGCCTCGAAGCAGCGGTCGAAGAAATTTCCGCGGCGACCGTGGCTGAAGGCGAAGCGGTGAAGTTGAACCGCAAAATGCTGCTGGACCTGCGCGATTCCCTCCGCAGTTTCTTGACGCTCCTCGAAGGCAAGTGATACCGTGGAATTGTTAAGTTTGCGGCTGTTCTGCGTGGCCGCGACGGTCGGGACGTAGCGCAGCCTGGTAGCGCGCACGCTTGGGGTGCGTGAGGTCGCGAGTTCAAATCTCGCCGTCCCGACCATCTTTCTCCTCAGTGAACTCACTCTCCTTCCATTTAATTGTCCCAAATCTGATTAGTTGCTTAGTGGCACGTCGAAACTTCAGCTGAATCGCGTGAGGAGGTCCGGTGGAATGAACCTTTACTGGATCAAAGCAGGGAAATTTCAGTTGGCCATAATTCCGCGGCCTCGTGGCGGCGATTGGCTCCCGGATGACATCGAATTCATGCAAAGGGCTGGAATTCAAGTGCTTGCTTCAGCACTGACCCCGGGTGAGATGGAGGAATTGGTCCTAACTGAGGAACAAAGTTACTGCGCTAAACGCGGCATTAAATTCTATGGCTTTCCTATTGAAGACCGGTCAGTGCCCGAGACGCCACTGGATTTTAATGCATTCATTGAAACATTGAATGCCGAACTTCAGGCGGGCTTAGCGATCGCGATTCACTGCAGGGCGGGAATCGGCCGGTCATCTTTGATAGCGGCTTGCCTCTTGATTCGGCAAGGAGTGCATGCAGACGATGCCGTAGCAGCGATTGAGGCAGGACGGGGTTGCTCGGTGCCTGACACGCCAGAACAGCGGACGTGGATTATGAAATTCGGATGCCGAAAGCGGCTCGAATTGCAATCCTGAGCCGAACTCGTTGCCTTTCCGACTACAATAGATACAGGGAGTGTGTGCTGACGTGAACAAGGCGCGGGTGTTGCTGACGAATGATGATGGCTACCAGGCGGCGGGACTGAAAGCGCTGGCGGAAGAGTTGCGCGCGATCGCACACGTGAGCATTGTGGCGCCGAGTTGGGAGCGCAGCGGGGCCGCGCAGAGTCTGACGTTGCGGCAGCCGATCGTGTGTCATCCAACGGGGGAGAACGAGTGGGCCATCGACGGCACTCCGGCCGACTGCGTGATTGTGGCGCTGCACAAACTGCTGAAGGAGCCGCCGGACCTGGTGATTTCGGGGATCAACCACGGCGCGAACCTGGGCGAAAACGTCTATTACAGCGGAACGGTGGGAGCGGCGCGTGAAGCTGTAATTCACCATGTGCCTGGTCTGGCGATGTCGCTGTGTTCGAAACGTGGCAATTCGGATTTTGCACCATCCGCGAAAATCGCACGGCACGCAGCAGAGTTGATTCTGAAAGAAGGTTTGCCGCCCCAGGTGCTGCTGAACGTGAATGTGCCGGAAAACTGGAATGGCGCGGTGAAGTTCACGCGGCAATCGAAGAAAATCACGCGGACCGTTTTGCGAGAGGGCAAGGACCCGCGCGGGCAGGATTATTACTGGCTGAGCGAACAGCGCATTGACAGCGGAATGGAGCTGGACGCCGAAACGGATTACGCCGCAATTTTTGCCGGTGAAACCTCTGTAACGCCGCTGCACCTAGATCCAACTCACACGGAGTCGCTCAATCATTTGAGCCACTGGGCCGCATTGCTCGCTTCGAAATAGTCTTCTCGAAAATCAATCGACACGCCGGAAATCAGTTTGCACGGTAGAATACGGGGGCGATGACGCAATCCTCCACCTACGATGTGGTCCTGGTCGGCGCGGGCGTTTTTGGCTCGTGGACGGCCTGGCATCTCGCGAAACGCAAACTGAAAGTGCTGGTGCTGGATGCATACGGCGCGGCGCACGCGCGGGCAAGCTCCGGCGGAGAGACGCGCATCATCCGCATGAGCTACGCGGCGGATGAGATCTATACGCGGTGGTCGCAGCGATCCCTGGCGCAATGGAAAGAACTTTCGGCCGCGTGCGGCCAGGCACTGTTTCAGCAAACTGGTGTGCTCTGGCTGGAGGGCGCGGACGACCTGCGGCTGAGAGAATCGCAGGCAACCCTTGAGCGCTGCGGCATCCCGCACGAGGTGATGGACAACGCAGCCCTCACAAAGCGCTATCCACAAGTAAATTTCGATGGCGTTAGCCGCGGCCTGCTCGAGCCGGGAAGCGGGGTGCTGCTGGCACGGCGCGCCGTGCAAACGGTGATGGAAGAAGCGAAGAAGAAAGGCGCCGAGTTTCTGATTGCCCAGGCCGTCACGCCGGATGGCAGCGGAACGATCACGAAGCTTGCGACGTCCCGGTGCGGCGCTTTTTCCGCTAAACACTTTGTGTTTGCCTGCGGCCCATGGCTCGGCAAAGTTTTTCCGGAATTGCTCGGCCAGCGCATCTTCCCCACTCGCCAGGAAGTCTTCTTCTTCGGCAGCCCGGCGGGCGATGCGCGGTTTGCGCCGCCCGCCTTGCCAACCTGGCTTTTCAACCACGATGAAGTTTACGGAATGCCGGACATTGAATCGCGCGGCCTGAAAATGGCCCGCGATGCCCACGGCGAGCGCATAGACCCAGACACGCAATCACGCATCGTCACGGCAGAAGGTGCGGAGTGGGCTCGCAACTATGTAGCGCGCCGGTTTCCGGCACTCAAGGACGCGCCAATCGTGGAAACGCGCGTCTGTCAGTATGAAAACACTTCGAACGGAGATTTCCTGATTGATCGACATCCAGATATGCCCAACGTCTGGCTTGCCGGCGGCGGCTCGGGTCACGGATTCAAGCACGGCCCGGCGCTGGGCGAATACCTGGCCGCGCAAATCTGCGGCGAAGGAAAAGCGGAACCTCGCTTTTCCCTGGCGAGCAAAGCCACGCTGCAGAAGAGGGCCGTTTTCTAGCGCGCCATGATCTCCAACGAAACTTTCGGCAAGCGTTTACGTCTCTATCAGAGTAGGGGTTTGCCTCAAGCCTTTCCCACAGTCATTTCGACGATTCGGACCTAGGAGGAAGCATGCAAGGAGCACGAAGAGGAGCCGGGCAGGGTGTGCTGGCGCTGCTGGGCCTGCTGTTGGCACTGGCGCTGCCTAGAGTGGCGGCAGCGGCGGAGGAATTTCACGTTCCGGTGGAGTATTACAAGCTCCCGAACGGATTGCGCGTAGTGCTTTCGCAAGATCACACCGCTCCGACAGTGTGCGTGGGCGTCTATTACCGCATCGGGTTCCGCATCGAGCCGAAAGACCGCACGGGCTTCGCGCACCTCTTCGAACACATGATGTTCCAGGGTTCGAAGAATCTGGGAAAAATGGAATTCATCAAACTGATCCAGACCAACGGCGGAATCCTGAACGGCTCCACGCGATTCGATTTCACAAATTACTTCGAAGTCGTTCCCTCCAACAAGCTCGAAACGATTCTCTGGGCGGAAGCGGACCGCATGAGCGGCCTGGCGGTGACCGAAGACAATTTGAAAAATCAGCAGGGCGTGGTGGGCAACGAGGTAAAGGTGAACGTGCTGAACCGCCCGTACGGCGGATTCCCCTGGATCGACCTGCCGATGGCCGCAAACGTGAACTGGTACAACGCGCACAATTTCTACGGCGACCTGACGGATATCGAAGCGGCAAAGCTGGATGAAGTGAAGCAGTTCTTCGACACCTATTATGCGCCGAACAACGCGGTGCTGGTGATCGTGGGCGACTTCGAAAACGCGGACGCGAAAAAAATGGTGGAAAAATATTTTGCTGGCATTAAATCCGCGCAAGTTCCGCCACAGCCCGACCTGAGCGAACCCCGGCAGGAAAAAGAAAAGATCGTCATAAAGAAAGACCCGCTGGCGCCGCGCCCTGCGATTGCCGTCGGCTACCAGATGCCGGAGCGCAACTCGCCGGAATATTACGCCATGGGCCTGCTGGAACAGATGCTGATCGAAGGCGACGACAGCCTGCTGCGGCAGGAGTTGGTGCAAAAGCGCGGACTGACCGACAGCGTCGAAGGCGGCATCAACATGCTCGGCAACATGTTCAACTACAAGGGGCCGATGCTGCTGGCGGCCGACGTCACCTACGATCCGACAACAAAGCCGGAAACGGTTATCGAAGCCATCGACACGGTGATCGAACCGCTTCGCACCAAACCCGTCGACCAGAAATCGCTCGATCGCGCGCGAGTGAAACTCCGCTCCAGTCTCTACGACACAATGGGCGAATTCGGCGGCTTCGGCTTGATGGATCTCCTCGCCAGCTTTGCTCTCTTTGACGACAATCCAGCCCGCGTGAATGATCTGGTGAGCCAATTCAACAAAGTGACTCCCGAACTGGTGCAGAAAACCGCGCAGGAATATCTGCGCTCGACGAACCGCACAGTCATTGAATTGCAACCCGCACCGAAAGACGCCGCAACACCGGCGAAAAACCAGTAGGCAAGGAGAATACAAATGAACAAAACAATGCAAAAGCTCGGCCTGCTGGCAATCGTGGGAAGCATTCTGGGAATTACGCCTGCCGTGGCACAAAAGCAATCCCCGCCCGAGGGCGGTCCCCCAAAAGCGTTCACGGTGCCGTCGAATGAAACCTATATGCTGCCAAACGGGATGAAGGTCACCCTGGTGCCGTATGGGATTATTCCGAAAGCGGCAATTAGCCTGTCCGTGGATGCCGGAGAAATCAATGAGGGGACGAGCCGCGTCGGAGTGGCCAGCCTGACGACCGACCTGATGAAGGAAGGCACGGAGAAACTGAGCGCTCAGCAAGTGGCGGAAGCCGCCGCCCGCATGGGAAGCACGCTGGATGTGCACGCCGGCAAGGACCAGACCAAGCTGGGAATCGACGTCCTTCAGGAATTCGCCCCGGATGCGGTGAAGCTGTTGGCCGACGTGGCGCAGCATCCGCGCCTGCCACAATCCGAAATCGATCGCTTAAAGAATGACGCGCTGCGGCAGATCGCGTTGCAAAATTCGCAGCCACAAACAATCGCGTTGGTGAAATTCCGGAAAATCCTGTACGGCGATCATCCTTACGCGACGGTGGTTCCGACGGAAGCTGACGTCAAGAAACTGACCATCCAGGATGTGAAGGATTTCTACACCGGAAATTTCGGCGCGCAGAGGGCGCATCTCTATGTCGCCGGAAAGTTCGACGCGCCCGCTGTCAAGAAAGCGATCTCAGATAGCTTCGGGGCTTGGAGCAAGGGACCCGCGCGCATGGAAAATGTTCCGGTACTGAAGCCTCAACGAGTGCTGGACGTGACGGACCGACCCGGCGCCCCGCAATCCACGCTGATCGTGGGATTGCCGGTGCCTCCCGCGACAAGCCCCGATACCGTTTCCCTCATCGTGACGAACTCACTTCTCGGCGGCTCATTCAATTCGCGCATCACCGCGAATATCCGCGAGCAGAAGGGCTACACTTATTCCCCTCATAGCGAACTCTCGCGCCGCTATCACGACGGATATTGGGCGGAAATCGCGGACGTAACCACGCAATACACGGGGCCTTCCCTGAAGGAAATTCTTGGCGAGGTCACGCGGATGCAGAAGGAACCTGTCAGCGAAACCGAGCTAAAGGGAATACAAAACTACCTTTCGGGAATCTTCGTGATCCAGAATTCCAACCGCAGCGCCTTGATCGGCCAACTTGAGAATGTGGACTTTCAGGGGCTTGGAGAAAACTACCTGAAGACGTATGTGGCCAAGGTGAACGGGGTCACTCCGGCGCTTGTCCAGAAAATGACCCAGGACTACATTAAGCCCGAAGAGATGACCATCGTGGTGGTGGGCGACAAAGCAAAGATTGCCGATCAATTGACGGCCTTTCAGCCGTCCAAATAGCGGGCGCCGGCAGCTTAAGTCTTTTTCAAGCGGCGGCGGGAAGTGTCGGAGGCACGAGCGGCGCTTTCCTTCCGCCGCGCTTTTTCCACATACAGGTTCTGGTCCGCTTCCTGCAGAAGCTTTTCCACCCGCTCGCCTTCGCCGTGATAAACCGAAGCGCCAATACTGGCGGAAAGCGGCGGGTGTTCCTGATCGGCGGCAAGCGTTTCGCGAATGCGAGTGGCCACGCGCTCGGCTTCTTCCTCGCGAGCTTCCGGCAGAATCACCGCGAATTCGTCGCCTCCATAGCGAGCGGCGGTATCAATGGCGCGGCAGTGGAATCGCAGGATATCGGCCACGCGGCACAACGCCCGGCTGCCGACAAGGTGGCCATAAGTATCGTTGATTTTCTTCAGTCCATCTAGATCGAGAAGCAACACGGCAAACGGGCGCCCGGTCCGCAAAGTGCGCTCAGTCTCGGTGTCCAGAACATCGAGAAGCTTGCGATAGTTGGCGAGGCCCGTAAGCGGGTCGCTGGCCGCAAGATGCCGCACCTGCTCAAAAACCTTTGCGCTGTCAATCAGCGAGCCGCCAAGCAGGATCGCGTAACTCATCACATTCATGGACTGTGCGAAAACGAACGGGCCGTCGAGCAGCTTGATAGACTGGCACGCCGCGAGCTGCGCCGCCAGATTCAGCCAGACCGCCAGGTACACGGACTTGTCGAAACCCGAATCCTGCAGGTACTTGCGCCGGCGGTATCCAAACAAGGCAATCAGGAAAATCACCGCGGGGATCAGCTGCAGCGGATTCGGGATGAATGCATCAGGTTGACGCGAAACGTCGGGCGGAAGTCTCCGCAACACGGCAGCAATCAGGTACGTCAGCGCGAGCACCGCGAAAAGTCCGCCGGCGATTTCCATCTTCGGATGGCGCGAACGGGGCCGGAAGTGCTCCACCAGCAGGGCCATCGCAAAAAGCAGGGCCAGCAGCAGCCGGCTGATCCACCAGGCAACCGGCGCCCACAGATACCAGATCTGCGACTCGTGAATCAGCTGGAAAAAGAGGATGCTGGAGGCGATCAGCGTTGCACCGGAAAGCAGGAACCCGGATCCCAGAATCAGCGAGATGCGATCCTGCGTGCCCTGGAACCGGACCAGCGCGACTGCCGCGAACACAAAGGCGAAAATACCAGTGGTAATTTGAAGATAACCTTGCAGGATCGGATTCGGCCGCAGCATGATTTCACGCAACCAGTTGGCAGCCAGAAAAATCAGCAGGAAACCTGCCCCGTGCAGCAGGATGCGCTGGAACAGGCGCCGCTCGAAGATGAAAGAAATATCGCTCATGTTGCGGCCCGGTTTAAGACGGGCCAACCTTATCCTTTGTATATTCTATTAGACGCGAAAGTGCGAGCGGGTGTTACTTCCGAAATACGGGCATGTGAACGAAACGATATCCGCTGTGGAAAATTAACCGCACTGTACGAGAGGACAGGGTAAACATCGATCTCCGCCAAAGCGCCGCGCGAGGAGCCGGGAAATTAAGGCTTGCGCGGGAAACGCACATTGCGCAATATAGCAGTATTGAAACGATTCAATAAGAGGCATTCCTTGACGAAGCACACCGCCGGAATAAAGTCAGCAGTGCGGGCCCGGCAGAGCAAACCGGGCGAGCATACCCTGCAGGAAATCCTCTCTCAACCTCGCGTCTGGACCGAAACGGAAACTCAACTCCGCGAAGCGCACTTGCTGGAAAAGTTCTCCGATCTCTTTTCCCCCCGCAGCCCGTGGCTTTTTGTCGGCTGTGGCTCCAGCTACTACCTTTCCCGGCTGATTGCCGCCCTCTGGACCAAGCACTTTTACATTCCCGCAACCGGCGTGCCGGCTTCGGAGTTGCTTTTCGCACCGGAAGGGACGCTCCGGCGGATAGGGGCGGAGCAAGTTGTGCTGATGTCGCGCTCCGGCGAAACCACCGAGGTGCTGCGCGCGGCGGAATTGCTGCAGAAACACCCTACCGTGCAAACCCTCGCGGTCACCTGCAATCCCCAAAGCCCTCTGGAAACGCTGTGCACCCATTCGTTCAAACTCACCTGGGCGGATGAAAAAAGCACGGTGATGACGCGATCGTTCACCGCCATTCTGCTGGCGTTCCAGCGATTGGGTTTGCAGTTCGTGGGCGACAATCAATTCTCCGGAGCGCTCGACCAGTTGCCTCAGCGCGGGCAGCAATGGCTGGACGCCAATGCGAAAAAGATCCAGGAATTCACGGCCAGGAAAAAATTCGCGGACTATGTCTTCCTCGGCCAGGGCGCGCACTACTGGCTCGCACAGGAAGCCGGGCTGAAGGTGACGGAAATGTCTTCTTCCTATGCGCAGGTTTACCACTCGCTGGAATTCCGCCACGGACCGCGCTCGATTGCCGGGCCGGACACACTTATCACTTTCTTTATCTCCGAGGCGGCCGCCGAAGCGGAGACGCTGCTGGTGAAGGAACTGAAGGAGCTGGGCGCGGCAATCTGCGTGATTGTGAATCGCGCAACGCCGGAGCTCAAAAAGCACAGCGACCTGCTCATTGAACTGTCCCTTGATGGACCGGAGTTTGCACGGTACGCTGTGACCGCAATTCCTGCACACCTGATGGGAACCGCCATCGGCCTGCGCAAGGGCCTCAACCCCGACGCACCGAAAAATCTCACGCGTGCCGTGGTGCTGGGCTCCAACGGCAGCCGACCGCCAAAAAGGAGAGGTGCTTGAGCACACAAGCTGGCACCGCCGGCGCAGGTCCCCGCCTGCGTAGAACCCTCACCCTTACCGATTTGATTTTGTACGGAGTCATCGTGATTCAACCAGTGGCGCCGATGTCCGTTTTCGGCGTGTTGAGCGACCGTGGAAAAGGGCATGTTGTCACGGCGATCTTGATTGCCATGGTCGCCATGCTCTTCACGGGGATCAGCTACGGCCGCATGGCCCGCGCTTATCCAAGCGCCGGTTCCGCCTTCACGTACGTGGCGCAGGAAGTGAATCCCGCCGTCGGATACGTCACCGGGTGGAGCATGGTGATGGACTACATGCTGAACCCGCTGATTTGCACCGTATGGTGCGCAGGACAGGCCAGCCAGTTTGCGCCGGGCGTGCCGCCATGGATCTGGAAGATTTTCTTCGTGATTGTGTTCACGTTCTTGAATGTGCGGGGCATCAAGACCTCAGCCCGCATTAATACCGGCATGGCCTTCTTCATGGGGATTGTGGTCGTGGCCATCTTCATCGCGGGAGCGCGATACATATTCGGTGTGCCGCACGACGGGGCTTACTTCACGCGGCCGTTCTATGACCCGATGACGTTTACGTTTACCGGTTTGTTCGGCTGTACCTCCATCGCTGTTCTCACGTATATAGGTTTCGACGGCATTTCCACATTGTCGGAAGAAGCGGAAAATCCCAGGCGAAATATCCTGCTGGCGACGGTATTGACGTGCGTGGTGATCGGCATACTCTCTGCATTCGAAGTTTACATCGCCCAGTTGATCTGGCCGGCTTCGCAACCGTTCCCGGACATCAACACCGCATACTCGTACGTGGCAGGGCGTTCCTGGAAGCCGTTGTTTCCGATCGTGGGATTCACACTTTTACTTGCAAATTTCGGGTCCGGCCTGGGCGCACAGATCGGTGCGGCACGGCTTCTTTACGGGATGGGGCGGAGCAACGCCCTGCCAAAGTCATTCTTTGGAGTTGTGGACGAAAAACACCGCATCCCCCGGAATAACGTCTTCCTTGTGGGAGGCGTGGCGCTGGTAGGGGCCTTCCTGCTGGAAATCGTGGCCGGATATAAGACGTACTCGCTGGGCGCGACGTCGTTAACCTGGGAAACCTTCAAGAAAATCATGAATGGCGGAGAGGCGTATGGCCTTGGCGCGGAAATGCTGAATTTCGGGGCTCTCATTGCGTTCATGGGCGTAAACGTCGCGGCGCTCCTTAGATATTACGTGCGCGCTAAGGAGAAGAAGCTGGGGTTCTTGATCCCCCCGGTTCTCGGCTTTGTGATCTGTCTGGCGCTCTGGCTGAATCTCAGTCGTCCAGCAATTATCGTAGGCTCAATCTGGATGCTGGCGGGAATCGCTTTTGGAGTCTGGAAGACCTCCGGATTCCGCAAGGAAATGTCGTTTGAAATACCGCCGGAAGAGTAAAAAACGCCCATTCCAGTTGGCGATCCCTGCCAAATCAAGGGAGCGCATTTCCTTTCCTCCGCGCAGTAATTAACAGTTGAATACACCTGCTTTTGGATTTGCTATTTCGGGGGCTGTCGCCGGATGATAGGCGCGCGAGGCGCGGGCATGAAAGCACAAAGCAGGCGCGGGCTGGTCACCATGCGGGATGTCGCCAAAGCCACGGGCTTTTCCCCGGCGACGGTTTCGATCGTCCTGAATAATGCGCCGCTGGCCAGGTACATCGCCTCCAACACGAAAAAAAAGATTGAAGAAACCGCCAAGCGCCTGGGTTACCGCCCGAACGCCATGGCACGCTTTCTGCGCAGCAAGCGAAGCCAAAGCATCGGCGTAATGCTGACCGACGTGATGGATCCCTTCTGTACGCCAATTTTGCGCGGCATCGAGAACGCTCTCTACCCCCTCGCGTACCTTCCGATTTTCTCCGACGCCCACAACCAGCGCGAACGATTCGAGCGCTACCTGGAAATGTTGCTCGAGCGGCATGTGGACGGCCTGATCGTGGTGGCCAACTGGTTGCTCGTGGATATCCACGTTCTTGCGGATCTGAACAAAGCGGAAGTCCCGACAGTCACCATCGGCTGGGAAATTCCAGGGAACCGCGTCAGTTTTGCGATGGTGGACAATGAAGCCGGCGGGCGAATGGCGCTGGAGCACCTCTATCAACTCGGTCACCGGCGCATTGCGATGATCCTCGGGCCGAAGCGCCTGATTGACACCGCGCCCAGGTGGCGAGGCATTCAGAAATTCGCGCAGTCCGTAAAACTCGAGATCGACTCTTCACTGGTGACACGGCTACCCGACGTGTTCGATGCCAATGCAAGTTTCGAGCATGGTTACCGCTTGACTGAGGAATTGCTGCAGAAGAAAAAGAAATTCACTGCGCTTCTTGCGTTCGACGACCTGACGGCGCTGGGCGCCGTCCGCGCGCTGGCCAAGGCTGGCATAAGCGTGCCGGAGCAATGCTCGGTGATTGGTTTCGACGACATTGCCATTGCCGGGCTCTCAGTCCCGTCCTTGACTACCGTGCGCCAACCGCTCGAGACAATGGGGGCCGCAGCAGTGAACATCGTGATGGAAGCTATCAAAGCCGGGCACGAGAATCGCGACTGGAGCGTGGTTGCACAAAAGCTGCACGCGGAATTGGTAATTCGAGACTCCACACAAGCTATCTAAAAACTCTGAAAACGGCATGAAAAAGACGCGAGATTTTCGTCCCGCGCCTTTTCGTTTTGAATCGTCAGCGTTTACTGCCCGGTTGGAGGAATGAACACCGCCGCAGGGGTGATTAATTCCACTTCCTTGAGCGGAGTCTTCACCTTCACGCTCTGGTATTTCCCCTTCGAACCGCCGTTTCCGGCAAAGGTCAACAGATATTGATTGTTGAGGTGGACGCCAATTTCATCCAGATACGGTTTGATGGAAACAGGAGACTGTGTACCCAGAAAATAGGATTCGGCACCGGTGTCCTGGGAGAGTTTGTCCAGATTGTTCTGCGCGCGGTTCCCCAGGAAGAAGGAACGCCCGCGGTGGCTTGCGCTCGGATAGTAAATCGTCCAGATGTTTGTATTCTGCCGCTCGGCGCGCGAGATCAGTGGATCGAGGTCGGGAGAAAACGGGCCAAAACCAGGTCCGCGGAAAAAGTCGATGCCCGACGTAATCAGGATCACGGAACGCCGTGGGCCCGTCTTCGGCCAGCGCTTCAACAGGTCTAGGGTTCCAAGATACGGACTGGAACCGAGCGAGCCGATCCCGATGGGCAGGCGCAAAGCCTTCGCGGCAAGCTCATGATTGGGCGTAAAGTCCTGCAGCACCCTCGTGCCATTGTCAGTGATGTAGCCAACCATAATCGCTGTGGAAGGCGGCTGCGCCATGATGAATTCGCGCAAATAATCCCACTGCCCCCCGGCCGAGGACTCGATAGAATCGTCAATCAGGATAGCAAGGAAGAGTGAGTCACCTTTCTTCCAATCGCCAATCTGTTTGCGATCCTTGCCTTGAAACAGCTGAACATCGTCCTTCGGGATATTCGAAACATCGGCGTTTTTCTTGCCCACCGCCGTGACGGTGAAGGTGACGTTCCCCGCAGCCGCCTGCGATTGAGCTTTCGCCGATGGGGTAAACAGTATAGCTGCGGTAACCACCGCACCAAGGAATGTACTGAGTCTGGGTTGTTTCATAAATAAATCTCCTCTTGTGTTGCTTCCCAGTTAGATGCACGAAATTCCAAAAGCATATATCACGACTGGGCAAAAAGTCAGTATTTATGGGCCTGGCGCAAGCCTGAACTGCCTTCTATCCTCTCAAGCGCAACTTTTCGAGTGCCGGTGTGTTTGATTGTGTTGCGGACTACTCCGTGAGCGTTTCTTCGATGCTTTTGGGCGGGCGAATAGCCACATCTATTCGGCTGCTCTTCGCCATTCAGGCATGCCGAGGGCGGCATCCGTTCTCTCTTCTCAACGGCCCTTCCCCGGAAACATTGCAAGCTATCATCCGTCCACACCTGAATTAGAATAGTGCGGCGAACGGCGGTTGCGCGTTTGGCCCCGTCGAGGAGAGCCGAAAAGCCATGGCACTGATGCGGTCCATACTGCTTGCCGCTTCCCAAAACAGATGGCTTCGGGAGAACGCGGTCAACTATCCATTTGTGCGGCGAAGCGTCTCCCGATTCATGCCGGGAGAAAGCCTAGACAACGCGATGGCAGCGGCGCGCGGCCTCGAACTAAAGAAAATTGCCAGCGTCTTCACGAATCTGGGTGAGAACGTCAAGGATCGCGCCGAGGCGTTGCAAGTGACCGGACATTACGTCGATGTCTTACGGCGTATCCATGAATCCGGCTTGAACACCGAAGTATCCGTGAAGCTGACTCAACTTGGCCTCGATCTCTCTCCCGATTTCTGTTTTGAAAACCTGGAACGAATTATCGCCGGAGAAAAGAAAGACGCCATCGTCTGGGTGGATATGGAAGCAAGCTCATACGTGGAGACAACGCTGGACATTTACAAACGAGCGCTCGGGAAATATCCAAACGTTGGGATTTGCCTCCAGGCCTATCTCTATCGCACTCAGAAGGACGTCGAGGCATTACTGCCCCTGCGGCCGTCAATCCGTCTGGTGAAGGGCGCCTACAAGGAACCGTCCGAAATCGCTTACCCCAAAAAACAGGATGTGGACGAGAACTACTTCTCGCTGGCAACCGCAATGATGGCCGCGCAAGCGTCCGATCGCTGCTTGCGCTCGGCATTTGGCACGCATGACGTGAAATTGATCCGGCGATTGACAGAGCACGCGGCCCGGAACGGATTTGCCAAAAGCAATTTCGAAGTGCAGATGCTTTACGGAATCCAGCGCGAAGAACAGGAACGCCTGGCGCGCGAGGGTTATCGTTCCGGGGTGCTGGTGGCGTACGGCACCTATTGGTATCCATGGTTCGTGCGCCGCCTGGCGGAACGGCCGGCAAATTTGTGGTTCATGGCGCGAAATCTGTTTGCTTCATAAATCAGTGGAGGTGAGGGATGCGGGGTTTGCGTGCATTGCTGGTGGCAGCCGCAGCGGTGTTTCTATTGGCCTCAGGAAAACCAGAGCCCGAGTGGAAGCAACTCTTTAATGGCAAGGATCTCAGCGGCTGGAAACACGTCGGGCCCGGTGAGATGACGGTGGCCGACGGCTTGATCGAGACGCATGGCGGGATGGGCCTGTTGTATTGGACGGGCGGGAAGATTGGCCACTGCAAGCTGCGCGTGGTTTTCAAGATGCGTGATTTCAACGACAATTCCGGTGTCTACATCCGCATTCCGCTTGAGCCGCGCGAAGCCTGGATGCCGGTCCATTATGGTTACGAAGTGCAGATTGACAATCATCCCGAGACTTCCGGTGAAGATGAATTCCACATGACGGGCACACTCTATTCACTCACCAAGCCGCTGGCAAAACCTGCGAAGCCCGGCCCCGAGTGGAACACCATGGTCATCACGATTGACGGGCCGCACACAATCGTCGAGGTGAATGGCGTGAAGGTAACCGACTATCACGAAGGCGACCCGGTTCCCCCGCGCAAATTCGATTTCGAGCCTCTGCTCGGCCCTCGGCCGGACGAAGGCTACTTTGGCCTCCAGAATCACAGCAAGAACGATGTGGTATTTTTCAAGGAAGTGAGCATCCAGCCGCTGCCGTAGCAAACGATACGCAAAATAAATCTCGAAACACGGAGAAAATCATGAGCAGAAAACAGTGGAGCCGTAGATCGTTTCTGCAAGCCAGCGCGGGGACAACCGGCGCAATGGTGGCCGCAAGAAGCATCGCGCTCGAACCAATGAAGATTCCCGGCGCGCTGGAGGGAGCTGCGCTCGAGCGCGTTCGCTTCGGAATTATCGGCATCGGAATGCAGGGCTCCGGACTGCTCGGAACTGCGGTCTCCCTGCCCGGCACGGAGTGCGTGGCAGCCTGCGATCTCTACGACGGGCGGCACACGCTGGCGAAAGAAATTGCCGGTCCAAAGATCAAGACCACGCGGCGATACCAGGAACTGCTGGACAACAAGGAGATCGACTGCATCATCGCGGCGGTGCCCGACCACTGGCACAAACAAATAGTCGTGGATACGGTAAGCGCGGGGAAGGACATCTATTGTGAGAAGCCGATGTCGCACAGCGCAGAAGACGGCGTTGCCATGGTGGCGGCCGCGAAAAAGACGGGGCGCATCGTGCAGATCGGTTCACAACGCGTAAGTTCGGTGATCTGCGCCAAAGCGAAAGAGCTTCTAGCCAAGGGCATCATCGGCGAACTGAATCTCGTGGAAGGCTCGCTGGGACGCAATGATCCCACCGGCGCCTGGGAGTATCCGCCACCGCCAGATCTTTCGCTGCAAACGCTGGACTGGGACACCTGGCAAGGCACGGTGCCCAAACGCGAATTCGACCCCAAGCTCTTTGCGCGCTGGCGCTGCTGGAAGGAATACGGCACCGGAGTTGCCGGCGATCTTCTCGTGCACCTCGTCAGCGGGATGAACTACATGCTCGGGTGGAACGAACCGCCCGCCCGCGTCACGGCGGCTGGCGGCATTCTGCGGTGGAACGACGGGCGCAACATGCCGGACGTGCAGGCCGTGATTTACGAGTACGGAAAAATCCCGGTGTACCTGCGCCTGAATCTGGGCTGCGAAACCCCCGAGGTCTACCGGTTCCAGGGTTCAAAGGGAATTCTGGAAGTCACCGAAAACACGATCGCCTATTTCCCGCAAACCGGCGAAGACACTGGCCCGAGCTATTACGCGAACGGCTTCCCTCATGAAATGCGCGCTGCGTATTACAAGAAATGGCACGCAGAGAACGATCCCGCGCTCGGCAAGGAGCCGATTTTGGAAGGCTACACCTACAAAGGCGATTCGTGGGACGACCTGCGGCCCCACATGTGGAATTTTCTGCAAGCCGTTCGCACCCGGAAGCCCGTTGTCGAAGATGCAGTCTTCGGCCACAACGCCGCTTTGGCGTGCCACATGGCCAACGAATCCTATTTCAGGAAGACCAGCGTAACGTGGGACGCGGCCGCCGGCAGAATCAAAGGCTGAAACCCTTTTGAGTGCGAAAGCAAAGCTTTCGCTTTTACGGTGTGAACGCTATCGCCAAACTTTGTTTTCGTCTCAACACGTCAACCTCAAAAGCGGTGGCGCAGCCACCGCACTCCAAAAACAGCAAGCTCTTACTTCGCTCTGTGAAACTCCACATAATCCCGCCCATGGTAAAGGCGATAATTCCCCGCCCCGGAACCCGCCGCAAATTGCAGCGGCACTGGCCGCTTCATCTCTGAATCTTTCACCGAGGCCGTCTGCAGAACATCATTCGCCCCGATATCCATCACGACGAATTTGTTGCCTTCCAGAAACCCGATTCCATAGGTTCCGGGCTTGAGCGTCTGCCCGCCGATCTCGACCGGCACTTCGTTGATCAGATACGCCTGATACTTTTCCCGGATAGAGGTGGAATAGCCAGAGCTGTCCACAAGTCCCGCGAAAACGAGAAATCCATCCGCATACCGCACGCCGCCGGTATTGCGAGCCTGCACGGGGGCAATTTGCCCACGAAAAAATACCTTCTCCGGCAACAATTTATTGCCAACATCCGCGGCCGTAAGCAGGCCTTCCTTGACCGGCGCCGAATTCGTGGCCGCTTGCGGCTGGGCGAGCGAAACGACACCGGCGGTCAGAAGCATGGCCGACAACAGACAGCCCATCGTGCGAAACCTCATGAGACTCTCCTTGTGTGAGATGGCAGATTTGTGGGTGGCAAGATTGTATAACCTGCGGCGAGCGCCGGAAAGTAAATCGCAGTCCTCGCAGCCTTTCCCATGACAGACCATTGCCGAACGCAGACCATTGCCGAACTTTGTTCCGAGTAAGGTAAAGTATTGGGATTGTGATTATCAACCTGGCCCGCCGAGCGCACGACCACAATTGGGAATTGGACCCGATTACCCGGTCTCTGCTCGATACCGACTTTTACAAACTGCTGATGCTGCAGTTCATCTGGAAGCAGTTTCCAAAGACGACCGCTTCCTTTTCCTTCCTCAATCGCTCCGCCGAAGTCCGCCTTGCCGATTTAATCGACGTCAACGAGCTTCGGGAACAACTCGAACAAACCAAGAAGCTGCGATTTCACAAGTCCGAGCTGATCTGGCTCGCGGGCAACACGTTCTACGGGCGTCGCGGCATCTTTGAGCAGGCCTTCCTCGAATGGCTCGAACGCGACTTCCGCCTCTCCGATTATGAGCTCAGCGTCCAGGACGGCCAGTTCTCCCTTTCCTTCCACGGCCTTTGGACCGCCACCACGATGTGGGAGATTTACGCGCTCTCCGCCATCAGCGAGCTAAAGACACGCGCCAACCTGAAGCGCCTCACCGAATTCGAGCTGGACATTCTCTATTCTCGCGCCAAGACAAAACTCTGGGAAAAAATGGAGCGGCTCCGCTGCACGCCGGGATTGCGCCTCAGCGATTTCGGAACGCGCCGCCGCCACAGCTTCCTCTGGCAGGAATACGTCGTAAAAGCCATGAGCGACGTCCTCGGCAGCACCTTCGGCGGCACGTCTAATACCTATCTGGCTTATCAGCACGATCTGGAAGCGATCGGCACGAACGCGCATGAACTTCCCATGGCCCTGGCGGCAATGGCCAGGAATGACGAAGAGCTTAAAACCGCGCAGTACCGCTTGCTGGAGATGTGGCAGAAAACCTATCAAGGTGAACTGCTCATCCTGCTTCCCGACACCTTTGGCTCCACGCAATTCTTCAACAATGCTCCGGACTGGGTGGCGGATTGGACGGGCCAGCGCGCGGACAGCAAGGATCCGTTCGTGGCTGGCGACGAATACATTGCCTGGCTCGAAAAAAGAGGTCGCGACCCGCGGCAGAAATTATTCATCGCGTCGGACGGCCTCGACGCCGACACAATTCTCGGGCTGCATGCCCATTTTTCCGGAAAGATCCACCGCGGGTACACCTCCTCTGATTTCCGCCAGGCCGGCGATTTTCTCGACGAAAAAAAGTGGACGCCGGGACGCCGCATCCGGTTCAGCGCGGGCTGGGGCACACTCCTGACCAACGATTTTCGCAACTGCAATCCCAACGGCGGCGCGGATTTCAACCCGCTGAGCCTGGTTTGCAAGCTCAACGACGCCGATGGCCGGCCGGCCGTGAAACTTTCCGACAACTTCCAAAAGGCGCTGGGCCCGCGCGCCGAAATCGAGCGCTACCAGCGTGTGTTTGGCCTCGCGGGTGTGGCCGAGGCGCCGGTTGTAACCTAGAGGAAACGAAGGTTCTTGTTTCCTCTCTTGCCCTTCGCGAATCCGAACGCACTCTTCCATCATTCTCGATCCAAGGCAATTTCCCCAGTCTTCGATACGTAACACTCCAATCACCGTTCTGTAAAACAAGCCTGTTATCAGTATGTGGGTGCCGCGTTCGTCCTTTGGGCCGAACGATGTGACCTGAACCGCAAAGCGTTCCGCGCAAATCCTACCTTGGAGGTTTTCAATGCCGTACCCCAGATGTCTCCGTACCTTGGGAGTGTGTGCCCTTTTCGCAGCAGCGGGCAATTTCCCCGCGCACGCCCAGGAAATCAAGACCGTGTTCGTGGTTGCGATGGAAAATCACAATTGGACCCAGCCGGCCAACCAGTTCACCGGCGGAATCCAGCAGGTCTATCAGAATCCGAACGCCCCCTTTATCAACAGCCTGGTGAATGGAACCGCGTACGCCGTGATTAACGGGTCCGTCGTCCACATCAGCGAACAGGTTGCCTATGCCACGGCCTACACCAACGTTTTGGCCACTGCCAGCGGCAACAATCCGCACATTCACCCTTCCGAGCCAAATTACATCTGGGCGGAAGCGGGAACCAATTTTGGCGTGTTGAATGACAACGACCCATACACCGGCGGCACAAACCAGAACACCAACCAGCACCTGGTCGCTTTCCTGACGCAAGCCGGAAAAACCTGGAAGTCCTACCAGGAAGACATCGATCTCTCCGTGGATGGCGCGGGTAAGCTCACGAACGTCCCTCTGCCTCAGGATCAGTGGACCGTTCCACTCACCAGCCATTCGGGAGTGTTTGACGCCGGCACTTTCAATGCGTACAACGGCTCCAGCCAATTTAACTACGCCGCGAAACACAATCCGATGGTGTTCTTCACCGACTCCAACGGCGGCAATGACTCGACTCCGGCGAACCCTCTCTCTTCTCACTACGCGCCGTTGCAGCAATTCCTGACCGACCTTCAAAATAACACCGTGGCCGACTACAACTGGATCACGCCGAACCAGTACAACGATATGCACTCCACGCTCACCGGCGGCTACAAAGGTCTGGCGGGCGATGCTGCAAATATCAAGCAGGGCGACGATTTCTTGAGCCAGATCGTTCCCGTCATCATGGCCTCGGAAGCCTACAAAAACCACGGCGTCATTATCCTCTGGTGGGATGAATCCGAAAGGGATGGCGTCGCAGGCGACAATCCGGACGACCTCAATCACACCGTCGGCGAGATCGTCATCTCCGAGCGCGCGCACCCAAACGTCAACGGACTTCCGTACGCCAGCCCGATCGCGTTCACGCATTCCTCCGATGTTCGGACCATGCAGAACATCTTCCACGCCGGCCCTTACCTGGCCGACGCGGCCAATGCCAACGACCTCTCCGACCTCTTCAAACCCGGCGCCGTACCGAAGAAGCCATGAGCAATTCTTCCCCTACGCTTCCCAATCCATAAGTCCCACACCGGCGCAGGGATCTCCGCTCCCTGCGCCGTATCATTTCCACAAACAACCGTAGCGTCCACCTTCAGGTGGACACGCTCCATTTTCAAAAGGATTTTCCAGTGGAAGGCAAAAAATGGTCGGGGCGAAAGGATTTGAACCTTCGACCTCCTGGTCCCGAACCAGGCGCGCTAGCCAGGCTGCGCTACGCCCCGACAGTGAAGGAGTGCGCGGGCAAGAGAGCCCGCCGAGGTACCAAGAATAACACAGGATGGGAGGGCCGACCAGCGAAGGTATTTAGCCCCTGCAGCAGAATTTCATGCCTTGAAACACGCTAAAACATTACGCCCTGACAAAAAAACCCGCCGGAGAGGGCGTCGTCTCCGGCGGAAAATTGAGTGAAGTTCCGATCGCCTGTCCTAAAACTCGTAGCGCAACTGGAATTGCATCACGCGCGGATTTGTCAGCAGGCCCGAGTAGTCTCCGAAGGTACTGGCGTTGGTGATCGAAAGATTAAGTGATTGCACATCGAATCGCGTCAAGTTGAGGGCGTTGAAGACTTCCCACCGGAACTGCAGGCTGTGAGATTCTTTCCACGGCATCTTCCAATGTTTGCTGAGACCGAGGTCCAGGCCGGCAAATCCGTCGCCGCGCAGATTGTTACGGTTTCCCACCTGGCCGGGAAGGTCCGGCTGAAATGCCCCCAGGGCCTGCGCCACGGCTGCTGAGTCACCAAAAAGGTTGACGTTGCCTCCGGGATTCTTGACTGCCCCATGCGTCGGCGCTGCCCCAACTTGAGTTGCATAACCGGAGAGTTCCCAGTTCGTCGGCCACTGCGCTCCATTGCTCGCCCCGGTTGCGAAACCAGACGTCCATCGGGCGAGACCTGAGAGTTGCCAACCGCCGATGAACGCGTCGGCCACCCAGTTGACGCCTCCGCCGATCCACCTGCCCTTGCCAAAAGGAAGTTCAATGATCCAGTTGGCGTTCACCTGATGGCGTAGGTCGAAGTCCGAGGACGCTCGCAGTGCGTTCGGACTCCAGGGATTGATGACCTGGCCGCCCAATCCGCCTTCATTGTTGATTCGATAGGAGTCGGAAGAGATGTCGAACGAATGTGAATAGGTGTAGTTCACGTCAAACTGAACGCCATGCGTGAAGTGCTTCTGCAGGTTGATCTGCAGCGCGTTGTAGGCCGCGGAGCCAACCGAGCGCCACGCGTACAGCGCGGCAAACTGAGCGTCCACAAACGTGTAGGGGCCAGTCGCTGGATAGTAGGGGATCCGGTTGTTATTGGAGTCTGTCAGCGAGAAATCTCTGAAGCCGAACCCTTGATCGATTCCCTGGAGTCCGGTCGTCTCATTGTTCGCGAAACCACAGAACAGGTCATAGGCAGCAATGGCTGGATCAGTGCTTGGGAACGGACTATTCGCGCACCGGCTGATACGAAAACCCTTGCTGCCGGGCAGGAACGCGGTATTCCCCATTAGATCTTGCCAGTAGGTCGCCGTCGGGCCAATCCTTGCGTCCGTGACACCTTCGGATGGAACGCCCGTCCGATAGATCTTCGCCAATGCATTGACTGCCGTGAAGTAATCTATCTTGGTTTTCGGATCTACCCAATCGAGCGGTGAGGCCACATCTTCCTGGCTCAAGAGCCGATGGGAGAGGCGTCCGACGTAGGACACTTGAATAGCGTAGCCGTGTTTCAACTCACGGCCGATCGAAAAGTCGAGCGTGTAGGAGTACGGCGTCTTCAGCTTGTTGTCCATTCCCCAGTAAACGGCATACGAACCGGTCGCTCCGGTCAAGCCGCTCGGGAACGTCTGTGGGAATGAATTCGACGGCGGAGGAGCGAACATTTGGTTGCCCCCCAGATCCTGTGTCGGGATGTTTGCTAATCCGCCAATGCCGGTCGCGCGAGGCGCGCTCCCTGGCGTCTCGACGCCGCCCGTGTTCGTAAGCGTGGTCGAAAGACCGAAGGAGCCATTGGCATCAAATGTGGCCAACAAAGCGGGGCCCAGGCGGTCGTACACCAGACCGAAGCCTCCGCGAATCGTCGTTTGACCACCCTCTCCGAACAACGAGCTGAGGAGGCCGGAGTGCCCCTTGGGGGCCCAGGCAAACGCCACCCGGGGTCCAAAATCCTTGGTGTCCCAATTGTAGAAGCCCGGTGCGTGATTCGCTGGACCACCCAGGTTGAAACTGAGGCAGCATGCTGCACTGGCCGGCTGGCCGCTAAGCATTCCCGTGCCGCGTTCATTAAAATACTGGCTCAGACTCGTGGTAGGCGTCACTTGCAGTCCGTTGGTTTCCCACGGAGGCGAAAACAGCGAGTAGCGCAGCCCCAGTGTAAGCGTGAACGTGGGAGTCACTTTCCACTGGTCCTGCGCATACATCTCCCAGGAATCCGCGCCAAACCGGCGCGCCACCGGTACGCTGTCGTTCAACGTGCCGCCGCTATGTGTGAAGTTATATTGTGCGTTCACCTGCGTAACCATTCCGATCAGCGCTCCCATCGGGTAGTCGTAATTGTTTCCGAACCCCGAATCCACTGCCGGGTATCCTTCAAATCCGGGATCGAAATGCCCGGCCTGGCCGCTACCCGCCATGGCTGCGGTATCCAGCCAGGATGGGTTGTCGGAAGCCGAAGAGAACGAATTGGTGTTGTTGGATTGCGGGTTGCGCACTAGGGCGATGTTGAAGCCGAATTGCCAGGTGTGGCGTCCCTTCACCCACGAAACGTCGTCCACGAAATTGTGTACCGGCACCTGGTAGCTCAAGGTATTCGTATACGCGCGGCTGGAAAAATTCGACGTGTTGTCATCGTTCAATCCACGGAGGTAAATAATGTCCTGCGTCTGGTTGCCGATTTGGCCAAAGCTCTGCCGCGTGTATCCATAACGGAAGTTATTCACCAGGTTCGGCCGGAGGACTGCCGAATAGCCCACCGAATAGCCCTTGCTGTAGTCCACAGTCGAGCTCTCGGGGCCCTGGCCCGGCAGGTAAGGGACGCCGCCGATGGAGTCGTTCCTCAGAGCGCCCCGCCAGAAGAGGCTATGGTTTCCGTTTGCTGTGAGCTTGTAATCCGCCCGCGCGATGTACCAATTTGTAGTCGTTGCCACCGGTCCGGGAAACCGGAACCCGACGAAATTCAATCCGTCGCCCACGGAGTTATCATTTGGCTGAAATTTGGAGAACGATTGCAGGTACGGAATCATGACAGTGGTGCTGACCCCGATGTTCTGCGGGTCCATGCCTTTGATCTGCGCGGGGCCCAGGCCGAAGTTTCCCGCTGCAACGGTATGCGTCGCGGTCAGGCCCTGGACCGAGCTGCCGGGGCAAACTTGCTGCGGCGTTTGCAGAACGTTGCCACTGGCGTCAGTTATCGCCGCGCAATTGTACTGGATAACGCCATCCTGCATCGCGGCGCTGGGAACAATGCGCACCACGCTTTGCGCTTCACTCTGCCGGTGCCCTTCGTAGTTGATGAAAAAGAAGAAACGGTCCTTCTTGATTGGTCCGCCCAAAGAAGCGCCGAAGTTGTTCCGTAGCAGCTTAGGAGGCTTGTTTGGCGCGCCACCCTGCAATTCTGCGAGTTTCACGAAATAGTCGTTGGCGCTGGTGATGGTGTTGCGATGCGATTCAAATACGGAACCGTGAAAATTGTTGGTGCCGCCCTTGGTAACCAGCGACACCTGGGCTCCGGAAGAGCGGCCTTCATCGGCGTTGTAGTTGCTTGTGGTCACGCGGAACTCCTCGACGGAGTCCTGGGTGATGGGGAGCACCGACTTAAACGCATACCCCTTGGTATCGGCATTCACATCCACGCCGTCAAGGGTGATGTTGCTCTGATCGCTATGCGCGCCGTTCACCGATCCGTTCCTCGTATCCTTTTCCTGGTCGATGTCCTGACGGTTCCCGGTGTACGTCACCCCTGCTTGGAGCGAGAGAAGTTCAGGAACATTCCCGGCCTCCAAGGGGAGCTCTTTTACCTGCCGTTCGCTGAACGCGTTGCCCAGCGAAGCGTCGGTGGTGTTCAGCATCTCGGCCTGCGAGGAAACCTCGACCGTCTCGGTGGAGGAACCAACTTGCAACTGCACCTCCTGCGTAGCCGGCGAATTCACCAGCAACTGCAGGTTCGATTGCAGGTATCTCTGAAAATTCTGTTTCTCAACGGCCAACTCATAGGTGCCCGGCGGCAGCGCCAGGAACTCATACTGGCCGGTGCTCCCGGTAGTTGTCGTGCGCTCAAAGCTTAGCGCAGCATTCTTGAGCGTAACCTTCACGCCCGGAATAGCCCCTCCACTCTTGTCGGTTATCGTACCGCGGAGAGAAGTGGTGCCAGTCTGCGATTGCGCGATTCCGATGCACAGCACAAACATGATTGCAAATAGGAAAGACGAACGCCGAACGGAAATGCGATGCATGACAATTCCTTTCATAGGCGCGGAATTTAAGATGCTTGTTAAGAAAACAGGCGAGTAGAGCAGGCAGACTGCGGCCACAAAATCCGCAGAGTGTGAATGGAAACACAAAGATCCCAGTTCGAGATCCATCCCCACCACTCGCATGCACCGGAATTGCCCTACCTTTTAGGACAGAACGGAGATTATGTCAAGAAGGATAGGCTGATAGCTGGACAAGGAATTTTTAATAGGGCGGTAAGGGTGAGGGAGACAGGAAGGAGCCGAGGAAAAAACCGCCGGAGAGGGCGTTCCCCTCCGGCGGTCTGGTCCAAGTGAACGGAAATATTAGAAGGAATAGCGCAGCGCAAACTCCATCACGCGCGGCTTGGTCAGCGTTCCCGAGTACAACCCGACGGAACTCGGATTCGTAAGCGCGCCGTTGAAGGTTATGGTTGCGGGGTCAAAGCGCACGGAATTGGTCAAGTTGTACGCATAGGCGCTGAAACGAATCGCCTGGCGTTCCGTGAGGCTAAACGTCTTGTTAAGGCCAGCGTCAATCCCGAAGAAGCCTTGCCCGCGGAATATATTGCGCGGGCCGGATTCGCCGGGATAGGGAAGGCGCATAACACTGTTCCAGTAATTGGAAGTAGCGGTCGGATCGTTAGCCGCGGCTCCAATATCGAAGGCAAACGGCTGGCCGTTCACGTAGGTCAGTTTCTGATTGACCGCGCCCGTCAAAACCGCATTTCCGGATAGCTGGAAGTTGGTGTTCCAGGTTCCGCCCGCCGGTATGGTGAAGGGAAAGCCGCTCGTCCACCGGTAGATTCCCGCAATTTGCCATCCTCCCAGCAACGTGTTGGCAGCTCGGTTCCAGTCGTGGCCAAACCGTTTGCCGCGGCCGAACGGCAGATCGTAGACCCAGTTGGAGTTGATCTGGTGGCGGGTATCGAAGTCCGAAACTCCGCGCAACTGGTTCGGGCTCCATGTGTTGATGATCGCGCTCAATCCGCCAAATGTCGGCACCCGCTCGGAGTCCGAACCGACATCGAGCGATTTGGAGAGCACATAGTTGAAGTCGAACTGCAGTCCGTGCATATTCCGGCTGCGCACCATGAACTGCCCCGCGTTGTAGCTGCTGCTGCCAATAGAAGACCAGGCATAAAGCGCCGAAAACTCCTTGTTGTAAAAGGCAAACGGCGTATCCACACCGTTGATGTTCGTGCAGGCGGGGAAACAGAAGGTATCGAACACGTTTACGAAATTGGAGGCGCCGAATGTGCCTGCACCCCAATTGCAGTAAAACATTTCATACATGGATTGCGTCACGGTTGGATTGGCAAGAACCCCGTTCCCGGGTGCTCCGCTATGATTCAGACTCAGATTGCCGTCTCCGCAGTATGACCCATTGACTCCCACCGCGCCTGGAAACAGGTTTTGAAAATACGGGATGTTCGGCACCTGGGAAACAGGTGTTTTTGCGCTTGCCAGCTTGGCCAATTGCGTCGCGGCAGCGAAGTAGTCCGTGTGGGACTTGGGGTCCACCAAATCGAGCGGCATGGCCAGGTCTCGCTGCTGCAGCAGACGATGCGCGAACCTGCCGACATAGGCGGCTTCAACGGTAAGCCCACCCGGCAGTTCGCGGCTGATGGAAAAGTCCACGGTCTCCGAATAAGGGGTCCTCAGCTTGTCGTCAAATCCAAAGGTGATTTGCTGCAGTGAATTGCCCGGTGTACTGACCGGAGGCGTGTAAGGAAACGGGCCGCTGGGCGCCGGCGAGAGCAGAGGTCCATCCAGGCTGGAAACTGGAATATTGTTTATTCCAGTGAAGCGGGCGCCACCGTCAAGCGTCTGCACGGAGGCCGCATTGCTAATTACTGTGTTTAGTCCAAAGGACCCATTTTGGTCAAAGGTGTCAACCAGCGCGGTCCCGAAATGATCGTAGACAATACCAAACCCGCCACGAATCGAGGTCTTACCCGATGCACCAAAAAGCGAGCGCAACAATCCGTCATTGAAATTCGGGGCGTAAGCAAAGGCAAGACGCGGGCCGAAATCCTTATAGTCCCAGGGCCAGTACGGCTTCTTCCCATTGGCCTGCCCGCTGGGGCTGTAGGTGATTATTTGATCTGTGGTTTCTCCGAGTGCCATGGCCTGTGCCCGGCTGCCCACAAATTGATTCAGGCTTTGGTCCGGGGAAACTTGATTTCCCGCTGTCTCGTAAACCGGCTGCAGCAAAGAATATCGCAGCCCCGCGGTAATCGTCAGAGTTGGACGGATGTGCCATACGTCCTGGAAGTAAAAATCTGATTCCCAGGAGCGAAAGTTCTTGGGCACCAGTGTGCCTTCCGCGATGGAGTCACCTTTGGCCGTGCGATTGTATTGTCCATCCACCTGGGCGATCAGGCCGATGATGTTTCCAATGGCATTGTCGTACGGCGCGGAGTTGGTGGAATCCACAGTTTTCAGGCCGAAATTGGTTGGATTCAGGCTGCCATTGCTGGATGCCGGAGTGTTCAGATAGCTGGGGTTTGTCGACGCAAAATTGATATTGGACAGATCGCTAGCCCGGGTGTTGGTGATGCGCCGGACATTTACGCCAAATTGCAGCGTGTGCTTGCCTTTTGTCCAGGCCACGTCGTCGAGCCAGTTGTACACCGGAATATGAAATTTGCGCGTGAAAGAGGTTGTCGGAGAGACCGAACCAACACTCGGATGCAGATCGTCAAAGGTACGGAAGGTAACGATGGGCAGATTTTCGTTTCCGTTATTGTCCTGGCTCTGCCGCGTAAGTCCAAAACGGAAATTGTTCACTAAAGTGCTGGAGAACGTTGCAGTATAGCCGGCAGCGATTGCCCGGCTGGTGTCCCGGATAACGTTGTTCGCAGGCATTCCCGGAAATTGTGGGACGTCTTCGGTCTTATCGGTCTGGTAGTTGCCGCGGAGAAAAAGGCGATGCGTGCCCGCGCGGTTCAGGTTGTAATCCAGTTTGACGATCGTGGTGTTAAGCCGCCTTGGATTGGGCGCAGAGAAGCTGAAGCAACTCACGTTGAAACCATCGGCGTTTCCGCAAGCCGAGGAGTTGGCCGCCGGATATTGTTGGAACACGCCGGTCCCCTGGGCATTCACCACCAGCGGGTTTACGCCCGGCCCGAGCGGGCAGGTGTTTGCCGTGTGCGCCGGCGTCACAGTGCTGCAGACATTATCCATCGCCGCGATTTGTGCTGGGCCGACGCCGCTAGTTCCCGGAGCGAACGAGTAGACTTTTCCGCTGAGCCCGACCACCGGAGGCAATCCGTTCGTCCCACCCGGGCACACCGTGGTTGCTGGAGTGTTCACCGTACCATCGGGATTGAGCACCGGAGCGCACGGATAAAGCACCACGCCATCCTGAAGATTCGGGCTGGGCACGTTCTTCTGCACTTGCTGGTTTTCCGCGAGGCGTTGCCCCTCATACGTGCCAAAGAAAAAGAGCCGGTCCTTCTTGATCGGCCCTCCGAGCGAACCGCCGAACGTATTGCGGATCACTTTCCCGGGAACGTTCGGCAAGCCGTTGCTCAACTCCGCCTGTTTGTTGAACCAGTCGTTTGCCGCCGTCACCGTCGGCCGATTCTGCTCGTAGAGCGCGCCGTGAAACGTGTTCGTGCCGCTCTTCGTAACCAGCGTCACCTGTCCGCCGGAGGAGCGTCCCTGGTCGGCGTTGTCGCCGACTGTGGTGACGCGAAACTCTTCGATGGAATCCAGCGTCGAGCGAACCGCTCCCTGAAACGCCGTGCCTCGCGACTGCTGGTTGTTGTCCACGCCGTCCAGGGTGATATTCGCCTGGTCGGAGCGCCCACCGTTCAGCGCGCCATTCCGCGTGTCGATATTGTCATCGACGTTTGTACCCACAAACGTGACGCCCGGCTGCAAACTCAGCACCCCGGCGGCATCGCGCCCCTCAAACGGCAGCGCCAGAATCTGCCGCGAGTCGAACGTATTGCCGATCGTGGCGTCCTGCGTGTTGACAGTTTGCGACGCGGCCTGCACCTCTACCGTTGTGGTCCCGCTGGCCAACTGCAGCTTCACGTCGCTCGTAGCGGGCGTGGAAACCAGCAGCTCCAGTCCGGACTGCTTGAAGATGGCGAACCCGGTCGCAGTCACCGTCAGCGCGTATGTGGCCGGACGAACCGCTTGAAACTGGTAGAAACCGTTCTTGTCCGTCTGCGTGGTGAGATTCACCGCGATTTCGGCGCTGGACAGAGTGATCGTCGCATCGGGAACGATGGCGCCCGCGGGATCGGTGACTGTCCCGCGAAGCGAGCTGGTGCCGGATTGCGCGAACGTGAGAGTTACCGCTGAGAGCAACAGGATGAGGACACAAATGCAACGCTCGGGAAGATTCCGAGTCATAGTAGAACCCCTTTCGTGCACCGGGAAAAATCAAGGTAACGAAATGAGTGTCCACCACAGACTGACTGCCGATTCGCTCACCCTATTGGAAGAGTAGCAACCGACAATCCTCTAAGACCAACCACACGAGACGGAACCTGAGTATTGGTTGCTTTGACGTTGGCTCGAAAGAAAGGTTAGAGGCCATTTTGGCGGCAAGATCCGGCTTCCGGCCATTCAAGGAGGCAGGTCAAGCCTTGCCGAGATGAATCAGGAGAGCCTGGGTAATCGCCCGGTGTTGGCGAACAGGCTCCAAAATGGACTCGGAGACGTCGCCGTCCACGCGGATCAGCGAAACGGCTTCGGCTCCGGGCGTGGAGTCGCGGCGGCCCAGCGCGAACGTCGCGATATTCACGCCGTGCTTCCCCAGCGTGCTGCCGACGTGGCCGATCACGCCGGGCTGATCCTGGTTGCGCAGAAAAAGGACAGTCCCGTCGAGTTGCGCTTCCAGAGGAATGCCGTCGATCTGAATCACGCGCGGCGAACCATCGTGCACCACCGTGCCTTCCGCGGTGAATCCCGGCGAGCCGGACTTGTCGGGCAGCGTGGAAACTTCCAGCGTGTGCGGGAAGCCGTGTTCGCGGCGGCGCGTCTCCTCTTCGACGGTGAGCCCGCGCGCGGCAGCAACGGCCGGCGCGTTCACCACGTTCACTTTTTCATCGAGAATGGCGTTGAGCATTCCAGCAAGAACAGCGCTGCGTAAAAGATGCGTGCCGACTTCGGCGACTTCCCCCGCATAACGGATGCGGATGCGCGCGGGACGCGTGGCAGCGGCTTGCGACACAAGCGAGCCGAGCCGCTCCGCGAGCGCGAGATACGGCCGAACACGCCGATACTGTTCGGGAGAAAGCGCGGGAAGATTCACGGCGTTGCGGATGACGCCTTCAACGAGGTAATCCCGCACCTGCACCGCGACCTGCGTCCCGAGTTCTTCCTGTGCCTCCGCAGTGGAACCCGCAACGTGCGGCGTCGTAATCACGTTGGGCAATCCAATCAGCGGACAATTCTTCGGCGGCTCTTCCGCAAAAACGTCAAGCGCCGCGCCGGCGACATGCCCGCTCTTGATCGCAGCCGCAAGATCGGCTTCGTTGATCAGTTCGCCGCGCGCCGCGTTCACGATGCGCACGCCCTTCTTCATCTTGGCAATCGTGGCGGCGTTGATCATGTCCTTGGTCTGCGGACTTACTGCGGTGTGCAGCGAGATGAAGTCGCTTTCGGCGTACAGCCTTTCCAGCGGCACAAGTTCCACCGAAAATTCCCGCGCAGCAGCTTCGCTGATGAAAGGATCGTAGCCAATCACGCGCATCTCAAAACCATCGGCCCGAGTAGCCACTTCGCTGCCGATGCGCCCAAGTCCGATCAAGCCAAGCGTCTTCCCGCGCACTTCCGCGCCCGACGACGATTTCTCCCACCGCCCTTCGCGCATCGCGGCATCGAACTTCGGCAACTGCCGCGCGAGTGCCAGCAACAGCGCAAACGTATGCTCAGCAACGCTCACCGAGCTTCCGCCAGGCGTGCTCATCACCAGAATCCCGCGCTTCGTGGCCTCGTCGAGGTCAATGTTGTCCACGCCGACGCCTGCGCGGCCCACGACGCGCAGCCGCGGCGCATGATCCAGCAGCGCCGGTGTAACCTTCGTGGCGCTGCGCACAATCAGCGCGTCCGCATCGGCAAGTTCCGCATTCAGATTGTCCTTGGTGGTAAATACAATGTTCCAGTTGGTTTGCTTCAGCAGTTCGATACCACGATCGCTGATCTTGTCCGCAACGATGACCTTCATGATTCCTCTATTCGGGGTAAAAGCCGCGGCGCGCGCACGGCGGTCTCTTCCCTTGGGCTCGAAACATTCCAAATTACTGTGCGGAATCGAGTGTGTCAAATCGCGGTCCGTTAGTGGCTCGTTAGAATGGCAAGTGAGAGAATGGCCTTCTGCTATAGTGCATGAATAAGGGAGCGAAAATGAGCCTTTCCGAACAGTTGAAAAAAGATATTGTCGCCGCGATGAAGGGCAAAGAAGAGATGCGCCTGAGCGTGCTGCGCATGGCCAAAGCGGCGCTGCAATTAAAGGAAGTGGAAAAGATGCGTCCGCTGGACGAAACCGAATCCATCCAGTTGCTGCAAACTCTGGTGAAACAGCGCAAGGAATCGATTGAGCAGTTCGCAAAAGGCGGCCGCCAGGACCTGGTGGACAAAGAAAACGCCGAGCTGAAATTCCTGGAAGCGTACCTCCCCGCAGGCGCCAGCGAAGCCGAAATGGACGCGGCCATCGCCAAGGCCATCACCGACACCGGCGCAACGTCGATGAAGCAGATGGGCGGCGTGGTGAAAGCCGCGAAGGAAGCTCTGACGGGAAAAGCCGTGGACGGCAAAGCGCTGAGCGACCGCGTGCGGGAACGCCTCTCCAAACTAGGATAAATTGTGGCCACTTGAAAGTGGCCGCTACAAGCATTGGCCGGCCTTCAAGCCGGCCCCCGGTACCCAAATCTCCATGCCACTCCCGGAACAAATCCCTCTCCGATACACCGAAGAAGACGCGGGCTTCGTCAGCGTCCGCCCGGTG
>Ga0137418_10000516_pt1 | contig 34781 bp, 31 predicted proteins | sample CZODoug3_1_2_16f_FD_122242 | JGI IMG/M metagenome (GOLD analysis project Ga0137418, IMG submission 122242) | Vadose zone soil fungal communities from Angelo Coast Range Reserve, California, USA - CZODoug3_1_2_16fungal (Hybrid Assembly) | ecosystem: Environmental > Terrestrial > Soil > Vadose... | reverse complement strand
AGAGCGGCCTTCAGGGCTGCGTCGGGAATCCCGTGGTAAGGTGTCCGCAACTCGCGGTCTCCGAACAGGAGGGGTCATGCTCCAAGGGTTCAGCGGTTCCATCTGGCACGCATTCTGCATCCTTATCCCACTCGCGATCGTCACTTATGTCTCCCTCCTGTTCTACTTCAAAGGAGACTGGTACTTCTTCGACCCGAAAGACAACGTTGACCCCAAGCTAAAGGATGCCGGCACATTCGAGCCGCACTGCAAGCGCTATCAGGATCTCTCTAAATTTGCGATCACACTCTCCGGTGCGGCCATGGCGTTCCGTCAGGGGCAGCCCATCGATCGCAACGCGCCCACCGGCACGTATGCGCCGCCCGGTGCGCCCCAGGGTCAACGAAGCGGCACCGCGGTGCTGAGCGCGGGCTCGGGAATCGTGTACTGGGCGCTGAATCTCTTCAGGAAGAACTCGGCGAGGAGGATCACGTCGTCGCCGCGCGCTCGCAGCGGGGGCAGCTCGAGTGTGATGACGTTGAGGCGGTAGAAGAGGTCCTCGCGGAACCGCCCCGCGCGGACCTCGGCGCCCAAGTCCGCGTTGGTGGCGGCGATCAGCCGGACATCAAAACGCCGGCTCGTGGTAGCGCCGAGCCGGCGTGTCGTCTTCTGCTCCAAGGTTCGCAGCAGTTTCGATTGCAGCTCGACCGCGAGCCGGTCGATCTCGTCGAGGAAGAGTGAGCCGCCCTCGGCCGTCTCGAACAAACCGGGCTTGGCGCTCTTGGCGTCGGTGAAGGCCCCTCGCTCGTACCCGAACAGCTCGCTCTCCAGGAGCTGACCGGGGATGGCGGCGCAGTTCACCTCGACGAACGGCTCGTCGGCGCGGGGGCCGCCGTAATGAAGGGCGCGGGCCAGCAGCTCCTTGCCCGTGCCGGTCTCTCCGCTCACCAGAATCGTGGCATCGCCGTGGGGCAGGACGCGCGCCGCCCGCTCGAGCGCCGCGCGCAGCGCTGCGCTCTCACCCACGATCTCGCGGAACGCGTATGCTTGAGACTCGAGGCGCGCCAGCGCGGCGCGCGCCGCCGCCTCCCCGCGACGCGCCACGGCGGCGGCGATCGCGTCGCGCAGGGCGTCTCGATCCTCGGGAAGGGCGAAATAGTCCGCCGCCCCCGCCGCGACGGCGCGAGCCGCCTGGCGGTGTCCGGTGCTCGCTCCAACCGCCAGAACCGGAATGCCCGGCGGAGCCGCGAAGCCGCGCAGGAACTCAGCGAGCTGCTGCTCGCGACCGCCCGCCGCGACCACGATGGCCGCGCTGTCCCCCGGCAGTGACTCGAAAGGGGCGGCCACCGGGTGGTCCACGAGCTCCGCGCCGACCTCGACGGCCACCAGCGGCCAGAACTCGGCGAAGGAGTCGCTGAGGCGGACAACCAGAAGTCGTGGAGTCACCGAAGGAGCCTAGAGGGGCCCACCTGAAGAGTGAGTGAAAAGCACATGAGGCGGCTGGGGATCGAACCCAGGACCTACGGATTAAAAGTCCGTTGCTCTACCAACTGAGCTACCGCCTCGGTGGGCGAAAGATAGTCACCGGCATTAGGTTTTGCCCCACGCATGGCGACTCCCTCCCCCATCACCCACGTCTCCGACACCGCGCGCTGGGTCGCGATCTATCGCGCCATGGAGAGCGAGCGCCCCGACGCCATATTCCGCGACCCCTACGCCCGCCGCCTCGCGGGCCCGCGCGGCGAAGCCATCGTGCGGAGCATGCCGAAGGGCCGTGCCATGGCGTGGCCGATGGTCGTGCGGACCGCAGTCATGGACGAGATCATCCTGCGCGCCATCGAGCGCGACGGCCTGCATACCGTCGTGAACCTCGCGGCCGGCCTCGACACCCGGCCGTACCGTCTGCCCCTGCCCGGCGGCCTGCGCTGGATCGAGGTGGACTTCCCCGACCTGCTCGCGTACAAGAAGGAACAACTCGCGGGCGAGAAACCGCGCTGCCAGCTCGAGCCCGTCGCCGTGGACCTCACCGACCGCGAGCGGCGCCGCGAATTGTTCGACGACGCGGTGAGCGGCGGCGGCGGCGGCACGCTCGTGGTCACCGAGGGGTTGCTCGTGTACCTGGCGCCCGACGAGGTGGGACGCCTGGCGGACGACCTGCACGCCGCCGGTTTCGGGTGGTGGCTCATCGACCTCGGCTCGCCCGCGCTCCTCAAGATGCTGGCGCGGAGCTGGGGCAAGAACCTCGCCGCGGGCAACGCGCCATTCCGGTTTGCCCCGGCCGAGGGCACCCGGTTCTTCGCCTCCCACGGCTGGGCCGAGGCGGAGTACCGCTCGATGTGGGAGGAGTCGCTGCGCCTGAAGCGCACGATGCCGATGGCGTGGCTCTGGAACCTCATCGGCAAGTTGTACTCCAAGAAGAAACGCGAGGAGTTCCGCCGCTTCTCCGGTATCGTCCTGCTGCAACGCGCCTAACGCTTCATCCAGGAGAACGATTCGTGAGAACTCTGTACACCGGTGGTGCGCTCGTCCTCGGGCTGGCCGCGTGCCGGCGACCCGTCCCATCGCCCGCGGGCCCCATGGTGGTCAACATCGTCGCGACGGACTACGCCTTTGCCGCCCCGGACACGATTCCGGCCGGACTCACCACGTTCACGATGCTGAACCAGGGTCGCGAGCTCCATCAGGCCGTGTTGGTCGGCGCGGCCGACAAGACGTGGCAGGAGCTGCAGGCGGCGATGACCGCCCCGGGACCGTTCGCGCCGTGGCTCAAGTTCCCCGGCGGACCCGGCGTCGTCGCCGGAGGCGATAGCTCCAACGCCACCGCGCGGCTCGTACCCGGCAACTATTTCATCGTGTGCTTCATCGCGGGCCCCGACGGCGTGATGCACGTCATGAAGGGAATGGTGCGCCGCCTGGTGGTCGCCCCGTCGGCCCAGACGGCGTCAGCTCCCGCAGACCCGCAAGCCGACGTCGTCGTGACGCTTTCGGACTACGCCTTCAAGGTCTCAGCACCGCCCACCGCCGGAACACACACCATCCGGGTGGAGAACGCCGGCCCACAGCTCCATGAGCTCACCGTCGAGCAGCTCGCACCTGGGAAGACGCTGGCGGATGTGCAGCGCTGGATCGCCGGCGGTGGGCAGGGAGCGCCACCTACGCGGTCGCTCGGCGGCTTCGAGGGACCGGACGTGGGCGGCAAGGGGTGGTTTACGATCACGCTGGCGCCCGGCAAGTATCTGTTCATCTGCTACGTGCCCGACGCGAAGGACGGCAAGCCGCACGTGGCGCACGGGATGGTGCAGGAAATCGACGTGAAGTAAACGTGACCTTAAGACGAAGGGCGGGAGCCAGCCTGGCCTCCCGCCCTTTAGTGCTTTACGCCAAGCAGTCTTTTAGAACGCCCAGCGCAACCCCGCCTGCAGCTGCCGCGGATCGCCGAGACCGCTGCGAATCGTCCCGTCGAAGTTGAACAGCAGGCTTCCGTACGCCGGATCGCGGAAGTTGTCGTTCCCCGTCAGGTTGAACAGCTCGACGATCGCCTCGACCTGCCCCTGGCGTCCAATGTCGAACGGCCGGGAGAAGCGCACATCCCACGAGAAGTAGGCGTTGTCCTTGCGCAGCGTGTTGCGCGTCAGAACGGAATCGGTCGTGGGCGAGCCCAGTGGACCACAAACACGGTCTGCAGCAGTGCCTGCTCGCTGCCCCGCTGGAGGAGCGAAGGGGTTGTCAAAGCGTGGACCGCAGCTCATCGACACCGGCTGCGCCGAGTAATAGCTGACCCGGTTGTTCATGTAGATGCCTGCGGGGAGCTTCACGAGCGCCCAGGCGTTAACGCGGTGCCGCTGATCGCGATCGCTCCAATTGTACTCGCGCTGCAAGGAGTCGGCCCGGGCGTATCGGAGCGTGAAGGGATCGCGCTCGTTGTCGTCGTCCGACTTATCGAACGACAACGTGTAGTTGACCTGGAACTGGAAGTTGGGGTCGAGCACGCGCTTTAGCCCGACGGTGATGCCGTGGTAGCGCGACTTCGCGCTGGACTCGACGACGGTCAACGTCGTGATCCCGTTGGTCCCGCCCGGCGGCAGGCCGGCCGACCAGGGGTTCCCGAATACTGCGTCATTGCGGTTGATGAACCGCGTCAGGTGGTCCGTGCCCGCGTACGTGTAACTCAGGGTCAGTCCCAAGTCCGGGCCGAGCTGGCGTTCGTATGCGAGCGTCGCGTTGAGCGTGCGCGGGTTCTTGAAGTTCTTGTCGAACACGAACACGTCGGGGTAGAACACGGAGCTCTGCGGCACAGCATCTGGAAGCAGGTTGCCAAACCCCGGTACGGGGCCGAGCACGCCGGTCAAGGCGCTGTTGCGGAAATAGGTGAGGCCGTTCGAGCCGTTGGTGCTGCGGCTCGACGCGAGATTGAGACCCGGGATCCGGGCATAAAACAGCCCGGCGTTCCCACGCAAGACCGACCGGCCGTCGCCCTTCGGATCATACGCGAACCCGAACCGCGGCTGCCACATCCCCTTGTCCGAGGGGATCGTACCGTCCGAGGGGAAGGCGTGACTGCCGGTGCCGTTGTTCACCGTCTGCCCGATGAACGGCGCAAAAAACACCGTGCTGGGAGGCGTGATCGGGTCCGGCTGGAGCTGGGCTTCCCAGCGGAGGCCGTAGTTGATGGTCCAGCGGGGATTCGGCTTCCAGCTGTCCTGGATGTAGAACGCCAGCTCCGTCTGCGGGATCTGTTGCGTCCCCGACTGCCGCACATTCTGACCGACGCCGGCCTGTTGGAGATAGAGAAGCACCGGACCCGAGGCATCGGTGTACGTCGAGTCCGCCACGAAGTTCAAGAAGCCGTTCACCGAGCTGAAGATGTAGCGGCTGTTGGCGAACCCGATGAACGTCTGCACCGAGTTCACGCGGTTGTATTCGCCGCCGATCTTGAAGAAGTGGTCACCCTTGGCCATCGAGAGGTTGTCGAGGACCTGGACCCGCGTGTCGTAGTAGTCGATCGGCAGGAAGAACGGCATCCCAAACCGGAAGTTGGGCCCGATCGCGACATCGGGGAATGGACGAAACGCCGGCGGGTCGACGCGATTGGTGCCGGGGAGCGCGGCGCTGCGAGGCCCATTATACGGTCGCGGCCGGTCCTCGCGCGAGAACTGGAAGCGCAGCTCGTTCGACGTGCTGGACGAGAGAATCGACGCCAGGCTGCCGTTCACGGCGTTGGAGTGGTCCTGCTCCAGCCCGTTCGAGCTGCGGGCCCAGGTGTTGACGTCGAACGTGCCGTTTTTCTGCTCCGACCACGTGTAGTTGTACTTGAGCGACAGGTTGTGCCGATCGGAGAGCCGGAAGTCGAACTTGGCGAGCAGCGCCCGTGCATCGTTGGTCCGGGCGATCGGCCCGAAGTCGCCCGCCAGGGCGCCGCCGTACGCCGTGGTCATCCAGGCATTGAGCGAATCGAACTGCACGCCCCCCGGCTGCACCTTCTGCTTCACGTCATCGTAGATCTGCTGATCGTACGCGATGAAGAAGAACGCCCGGTCGTGCTTCAAGGGTCCGCCCAGCGTGAAGCCGAACTGATTCTGGCGGAAATCGGGCTGGAAGGAGGGGTTACCGGGATGGGCCGTCGGCGTGCCGGACAGCGCGTCCGTCTTGCCGTAATAGTGGGCCGTGCCGCGGAGCTGGTTGGTGCCCGACTTGGTGATCACGTTCACGAAGCCGCCCGACGACCGCCCGAACTCGGCGTTGGCGCCGCCAGCCGTTACGACGATCTCCTGTACCGCGTCGAGGTTGAACGTGAACGCGGGCCGCTGGCCGCCGCGCTGCTCGCCGAAGAACGGGTTGTTGAAGTCGGCACCGTCCACGCTGACGTTGTTGTGAATCCCCTTTTGACCGCCGATGGACAACTCGTCGCCGTCGGGGCCCTGCACTAACGCTACGTTCGGCGTGAGCAGCGTGAGATTCAGGTAGTTGCGGCCGTTGTTGGGCAATCCGGCGACCGCCTCATTGGGCAGGCGGGTGGATGTTTCGACTTTGGACGCGTCCACCACGGGTTGCGTCGCTTCGACCACGACGGCCTGCAGCTCCACCGCCGCGACCTTCAACGCCAAATCCACCGTTTCTCCCACGCGCAGGGGGATGCCGGTGCGCTTGATCTCGCTGTAGCCGACCGCGCGGGCCGTGACATCGTAACTGCCGAGCGGCAGCAGTGACGCGACGAACACGCCGCGGTCGTTGGTCGTGACCTGTCGCTGGAATCCGGTTTGCGTCTCGCGCAGCGCCACCGTGGCGCCCACCACCGGCGCGCCCGCGGGATCCGAGACAACGCCGCGAATGATGCCGGTCGTGGCCTGGGATTGCGCGGCAGCGGCGATCGGGAGTGCGAGAGCCAGAACCAGCGGCCCGAGGAACTTGCGCAGCATTGGAATCATGCCTCCGGCTGGGAATGAAGTAGTCTAGCGACGGGCTAGCGTATCACCCGCCCGCCCCCTCCGCAAGGACGGGTCGCCGGGTGCTACTATTGTGGCGATGCAAAACATCGACATCGCCCGGCAGCTCGAAGAGGTTGCGAACCTCCTCGAGATTTCGGACGGAAATCCGTTCAAGGTGCGCGCCTACCGCAACGCCGCGCGGACGGTGCGCGACCATCCCGAGCCGCTCGCCGAGCTGGTCCGCGCCGGCGGCTTCGACCTCACTGAGCTGCCGAGCATCGGCGAAGGTATCGCCGAGGAGATCGAGGCCCTGGTGGCGACCGGCGAGATGCCGCAACGCCAGAAACTGATGAAGAAGCTCCCCCCGGGCCTGCTCGACCTGCTACGCATTCCCGGCCTCGGTCCCAAACGCGTGAAACTGCTGCACGAGAAACTCAAGGTGAAATCTCTCGCCGACCTTGCCAAGGCGATCGAGGGGGGGAAGCTCGCCAAGCTGGCGGGAGGCGGCTTCGGACCGAAGATGGTCGAGAAGATCCGCGCGGGCCTCGGGGCGGCCGAGCGCGTCGAGCGCCGCATGATCCTGCACGAAGCGGAGCATCACGCCCGAGCGCTCGTCGAGTACCTGCGGGGCGGAGGCGCCATTCAACAGATCGAAGTCGCGGGCAGCTTCCGCCGCCGCCGTGAGACGATCGGCGACTTGGACATCCTGGTCACGAGCACCGCGCCCGACCAGGTGATGGCGCGGTTCACGCAGTATCCCGACGTCAAGCGGGTCATGTCGCAGGGAACGACGCGCGCCACGGTGCGTCTCTCCGGAGGCCTGCAGGTGGACCTGCGGGCGGTGGAGCCCGATGCCTATGGATCGGCGCTGCAGTACTTCACCGGCTCGCAGGCGCACAGCATCGAGCTGCGCAAGATCGCCCAGGCGAAGAAGCTCAAGCTGAACGAGTATGGCGTCTATCAGGGCACTCGGCGCGTGGCGGGCCGGACCGAAGCAGACGTGTACGCCGCGCTCGGCCTCGACTGGATTCCACCGGAGCTGCGCGAAGCCCGCGGCGAGATCGAGCTGGCCCGGACCCACCGCCTGCCGACGCTCGTCACGCTCGAGCAGATCCGCGGCGATCTCCAGATGCACAGCGACGCCAGCGACGGGCAGACACCGATCAGCCCGATGGTCGATGCCGCGCGGGCGCTGGGGTACGCCTACATCGCCATTACCGATCATTCCAAGCGCGTCTCGATGTCGGGGCTCGACGCCGCGAAGTTGCGCGCGCAGTGGAAAACGATCGACACGCTGAATGCCGCTGCGCCGGGCGTGCGGGTGCTGAAGAGCGTCGAGATGGACATCCTGGAGAACGGGCGGCTCGACTTCGAGGACGACGTGCTGGCGGAGGCGGATTACGTCGTGGCCACGATGCACTACGGCCTCAAGCAGAGCGAGCGCCAGATCACCGATCGTCTGCTGGGTGCGATCGCCAATCCATACGTCGACGCGATCGGCCATCCCACCGGGCGCGTCGTCAACGGGCGCGAACCGTACGCGCTGGATTTCGACGTGGTGGCGCGCGCCGCGGCTGCCGCCGGCTGCCTGCTCGAGATCAACGGCAGCGAGCGGCTCGACCTGCCCGACACGCTCGCCGCCGCCGCGAAGGCCTACGGCGCGCGCTTCGTCCTGTCGACGGACGCGCACGATCCCCGCCAGCTCGGCAACATGAAGTTCGCGGTGGCGGTGGCGCGGCGGGCGGGATTGGAGGCGGCCGACGTGGTAAACACGAGGCCGCTGGCGGACTTTCTGAAGAGCCTACGGCGCGCGCAACACCGCTAGCAGGTTCAACTGCGCCACCGGCTCGAAGCTCCACCGATGGTGGCGCGTCGGCCCGTGGAGCTGAAGCGCATCCAGGTGCTCGGGCGTGGCGTAGCCCTTGTTGCTGGCCCAGCAGTACGCAGGGTGACGGGCCCCCAAGCGCTCCATCAACAGATCGCGGAGGGTCTTGGCGATCACCGACGCGGCCGCGATCGAGTGGCATTTGGCGTCGCCGTCGATGATTGCCTGGTGCGGGCATTCGAGCTCGGGACAGGGCAGCCCGTCCACGAGGACATCGGTGGGAACGACGCCGAGGCGGCGCAGCGCGCGGCGCATCGCGAGGATCGACGCGCGCCGGATGTTGAGGCGGTCGATTTCGTGCACGCTCGCGGCCCCCACGGCCACCGCCACGGCACGCTGGCGGATGCGGACGGCCAGCTTGGTGCGCTGGCGCGCGGTGAGGAGCTTCGAGTCGTCGAGCCCCCGAATCGGCTTCGCGCCGACCGGAAACACGACGGCCGCGGCCACCACTGGTCCAGCCAGGGGGCCGCGGCCCGCTTCGTCCACACCAGCGACGACGCTCCGCCCTTCGCACCACAGCGCGACTTCGCGCTCGAGCGAGGGGCGGCGGTGCCTCACTCTTTCGGCTGCTCCTGCTCGGCGGCCGTCGCCGTCTGGGTCGCGCCCTTCTTCTCGCGGATGCGCGCCGCCTTGCCTGCCAGCCGGCGCAGGAAGTACAGCTTCGCGCGCCGCACGCGTCCCTTGCGCACCAGCTCGATCTCGGCGATCGCCGGCGCGTGCAACGGGAAGATGCGCTCCACACCCACGCCCGCCGAGATCTTCCGGACGGTGAAGGTCTCGTTGATGCCGCCGCCGCGCCGGGCGATGCACACGCCCTCGAACGCCTGGAGGCGCTCCTTTTCACCTTCGCGCACCCGCACCATCACGCGCACCGTATCGCCGGGGGTGAAGGCCGGAATGTTGGTCTTCAGCCCTTCACGCTCGATCGCTCGCAGCCTCTCCATACACTCACCCTCATCCTTCTTCGTAGCGCGACCACAGATCCGGCCGCCGTTCGCGCGTCAGGCGCTCGGCTTGCGCCGCCCGCCATGCCGCAATCTTGTCGTGATCGCCACTCAACAATACGTCCGGGACGTCCAGGCCGCGATAGCTCGGCGGCCGCGTGTAGCTGGGCGGCGCCAGCAGGCCGTCGTAGTGCGAATCGCTCGCCGCCGACTCGTGATCCCCGAGCGCGCCCGGGAGCAACCGCACGACCGCGTCCACCACGCACAGGGCGGCCGGCTCACCGCCCGACAGCACGAAGTCCCCGATCGACACTTCCTCGGCGCCGAGCCCGTCCGCCACCCGCTGATCCACGTCCTTGTAGTGGCCGCAGAGCAACGTCAGCTCCGACCCCACGGAATAGCGTACCGCCGTTTCGTGCGTGAAGCGCCGCCCACGGGCCGACAGCAATACGATCGGCGGCTTCGCGCCGAGGTCTTCCACCGCCTCGAAGAACGGCTCGGGCTTGAGCACCATCCCCGCCCCGCCGCCGTACGGCCCGTCATCCACGGTGCGGTGCTTGTCGTGCGTGTAGTCGCGCAGCTGCAGCACCCGATACCGTACCAACCCCGATGAGCCGGCCCTGCCCAGGATGCTGGTGGCCAGGGGCGCCGAGAACCATTCGGGAAACAGCGTGACGACGTTAACCGTCAGCATCGTCGGCGATCGCCACCAGCTGGTCGCGCCAGCCCTCCACGGCCGCCCGCGAGGTGATCCCCTCGAAACCGAGCAGCCATTCCCGGTGATAGGCCCGGCGGCGGGCCAGCACGAGGGGTCCCGCCAGGATCTTGCGGTCCTCGTCCATCACGAACACGCGGGCCTTGGGGACGAACACGCCCCCGGGGTTCTCCACCAGGGGGAACACTGCCACCTCCCCCTGCTGTCCGTGCGGCTTACGCAGCCGCCCGACTACGCGGGCCGTTTGCCCAGCACGCCGGCCTTCTTGAGGAGCGAGCGCACCGTGTCGGTGGGCATCGCACCCTTCGCCAGCCAGGCCAGCGCCTGTTCCGCGTTCACGTCGATGACGGCCGGATTGGCCTTCGGGTTGTAGTGGCCGATCGCCGCGACGAAGCGTCCGTCCCGCGGCGAGCGCGAGTCGGCGACCACGATACGGAAATAGGCCTGCCCTTTGCGCCCCACCCGCCGTAACCGAATCTTGGTTGCCATACGATCTGTTACATCCTTTTCATGAGCTTGCGCATCTGGTGGAACTGGTCCAACAGCCGGTTCACTTCCTGCACGGGGCGTCCCGCGCCCCTGGCGATTCGCAGCTTGCGCGATCCGCCCAGGATCGTCGGATCAGCGCGCTCTTCAGGCGTCATCGACAGGACGATCGCCTCGACGTGCTTGAGACGCTTGTCGTCCGCGGGAATTGCCTGCAACGCCTTGGCATTCACCCCCGGCAGCAGACCCAGCACTTTCTTCATCGGGCCCATCGCCTGCATCTGCTTCAGCGCGACCAGAAAATCGTGCAGGTCCATGCCGCGCTTCGAGCGCGCCTTCTGCGCCAGCCGCTCCGCCGCCTCGGCATCGACCGTGGCCGTGGCCATCTCGACCAGCGCCACCACGTCGCCCTGGCCGAGGATGCGGCCCGCCATGCGCGCCGGATCGAACGGCTCGAGCGCGTCGGTCTTCTCTCCCACCCCGACGAACTTGATCGGGACGCCCGTGACGCCGTGGATCGAGAGGGCCGCGCCGCCGCGCGCGTCTCCGTCGAGCTTGGTCAGGATCACGCCCGTCAGGCCGACGCTGTCGTGGAACCCGCGGGCGATCTTCACCGCGTCCTGCCCCGTCATCCCATCGGCAACCAGCAACACCTCGCGCGGGTTCACTGCCGCTTTGAGCGCGCGCAACTCATCCATCATCTCGGCGTCGATCTGCAGCCGGCCGGCCGTATCGACGATGACCGTCCGGCAGCGCGCCGCTTCGGCATCGCGCACCGCGTCGAAGACCGGTACGTCGATCTGCGCGCCCAATTGCCGCAGCTGTTCGGCCGCCGCCGGCCGGTACAAGTCGGCCGCCACCAACCCAGGCGCCTTCTGCTCCAGCTTGAGCCGCCGCGCGAGCTTCGCCGCGGTCGTCGTCTTGCCCGACCCCTGTAACCCGACGAGCAGAATCACCGTCGTGCCTACGGAGGCGAAGTCGAGGCCGCTGCGGCTGCCGCCGAGCAAGGCGGCGATCTCGTCGTGGACGAGCTTCACCACCTGCTGGCCGGGGCTCACCGACTTGAGCTGCAGGGCGCCGATGGCCCGCTCGCGCACTCGCTCGACGAAGCCGCGCGTGACCTCGAAACTGACGTCCGCCTCGAGCAGGTGGCGGCGGATTTCGCGCAGCGCCTCGGTGACGTCGCTTTCGGAGAGCACGCCGCGGCCCGTGAGGCGCTTCAGAACTGCGGCGAGCTGCTCGGAAAGGGCCGTAAACATAAGCCCTGCAAGCTAAATGGCGAATCACTCGAATCCAAGTGGGGGTTATCTTGGTCTGATGGCTCTTCCGGCGACCCCAGCAGCCCCTCCCTCCCAGGCGCCTCCTCCCACGACGCCTACCTGGTCACGCCCCGACGACGCGACCCGCCAGGCGCAGCTCGATGCGATGAAATGGCGGGCCACCGGGCTGCTCGGCTTCGCCGCCGCCGTGTTCATCGCGGCTCGGGCGTTCGAAGCCCAATACCCCTGGCTCGGGTTCGTCCGCGCGACCGCCGAGGCGTCGCTCGTCGGGGGGCTCGCGGACTGGTTCGCCGTGACAGCGCTGTTTCGGCACCCCCTCGGCCTGCCGATTCCCCATACCGCCATCGTCGCGACCCGGAAGGAGCGGATCGGCCGGATCCTCGGGAACTTCGTCCAGAACCATTTCTTGTCGCGGGAGGTCGTGGCCGCCAACCTGCGCGCGGTCCGCCCCGCGGAGCGCGCGGCCCGCTGGCTGTCGGATCCCGACAACGCCCGCCGCATCGCCCAGCAAGTGGCCGGCGGTCTCGCCAAGGCGCTCGAAGCGTTGCCCGACGATGAGGTCCAGGCCCTGGTGCAACGCGTCGTCAGCGCCCGTCTCCGCGCGACGCGCGTGGCGCCCGCCCTCGGCAAGACCCTCGCGCTGGTGCTCGGCGACAATCGACAGGAAGAGCTGCTCAACGTGACGGTGCGGCTGGCGGCCGAAGCCGTCCTGAACAATCGAGAGCTCATCCGCGATCGGGTGAAAGCGGAGACTCCCTGGTGGGTGCCTCCGGTCCTCGACGACAAGATCTATCAGAGAATCATCGACGCAGTCGAGCGGCTGCTGCGCGACATGGTCCAGGACCCAGCGCATCCGTTGCGCACCGCGTTCGACGACGCCATCCGGGACTTCATCGAGCGGTTGCAGCACTCGCCCGACGTCATCGCGCGGGCGGAGGCGATGAAAGAAGAATGGCTCGCGGACTCCTCGGTGGCCGACTTGTCCGCCCGGCTGTGGGAGACGATCCGCCACGCGGTCATCACCTATGCCACGAGTGGGGACGCGGCCGCGCCCGGGCCGCTCGATCGCGGTCTCAGCGAGTTCGGAACGGCCGTGCTCCGCAATCCGCCGTTGCTCGCCGAGATCGACGACCTGTTGATCGACCTCACGGGCGGTGTGGTGGAGAAGTACCGCCACGAGATTGGCGACCTCATTGCCCAGACCGTGGCGAGTTGGGACCCCGAGGCGACGTCACGGCGATTCGAGTTGGCCGTGGGGAGGGACCTGCAATTCGTGCGGATCAACGGGACGATCGTGGGCGGCCTGGTCGGCCTCGCGATCTATGTGTTCAGTCGGCTGTGGCCTTGATCCTGACCTGAGGTACGTGTCTCCAACCGACCCACTCTGGCGGTGCATCCACGAGCCGGACGCCGGGTCGGCCATCGATCTCAAGTCGCTTGATCTCCGATCTTCTGCCCGGCCGCTGCTCGGCGCGTCGTCTTTGCCACGCCCGCTCGAGCCCGGCTGCGAACCGATCTGCGGCAGGCGCATCATCCCACACGCTGTACCACACCAGCGCGTCGCCGCGGACCACCTGATAACGATCGCCGTCCCACCCGGCGGCGAAGCTCGCCGCCTGCGTTTCGTCGCCCAGTAGCTGCTGCAGCAGTAACCGCGTCTCGAACTCACCTAGTCCATCCTCGTAGCGCACCGTATCGGCAATGGCGCCCGGCGCGAACGCGAGCTCGGTGGGCTGATCGCCCGCGGCGTAGCGCTCGGGGTGGAGGATTTGCTCGGTGGACGTCGGGAGTGCGGCGAGGACCGATCCGTCGGGGTGATTGCGTCGGAACCACACGATGAAATCCGCGCCGCCCAGATATGGAAAGATCAATCCCTCGCGCAGCCACAGGGGCGCGCGCGCGAATTGCGCCATCTGCCCCTGCAGGCGTGCCGTCACGACCCGTTGCCGCCAGAACCAACCGACCGGAAAGGTGTCGAGGCGCTGCTCGGGCATCAGGACGGAGATCTGCACGACCGTGGCCTGTCCCTCGAGCACCGCCTGCGCCGCCGAGCGGCGGTCGTTGTGCCCCTGTTGCGTGATGAGCGAATCGAGCGAGACGTACTGGTCCTGGAGCGCGTGCACCAGCTCGTGCGATGCCACGACCCGCAGCTGGGACGCCTCGACGTCCGCCGGGACGTACAGCGCGTTCGAATCGGGGTCGTAGTAGCCCGCGATCTGCTCGGTGAACAGATCGATCATGGTGCGCCGCAGCTGCAACGTATCGGGAATCAGGCCGAACAGGCGCAGCGCCCCCTCGAGGCCCGCGAGCTCCGACGGCGGCAGGTCCTGGTCGAACTTGTGAATCACGTAATCGCGCACCTGGTCGCGCGAGCGGCGCAGCACCAGGGGCTCACGCTTGAAGGACAGCTGGGCCGCCTTCGCCACGGCCGGCATCATGCGCCGCACCAGGTCGCGCAGATCGGCCTCGCTCTGCACGGCCTCGGCCCGCTCGCGGCACGCGCCGCTCACAGCGGCGACGCCGAGCAGCGCCATGCAGGTCAGCCGGCCCATTCGATTCCCTTCCCCACCGCCGATCCCACGACACGAGCGACGTCCCGGCCCGACACCACGATCCCCTGGCGTTCGAGCTCTTCGTGCAGCAACCGGTCGAGCTCGGCGCGGCGGTCCGCGAGGGTGGGCGGGCGCGGCGGCGCGGCGGTGGGAGCCCGTGGAGTCGCCGCGGTCGTTCCGCCCATCATTTCCCGGAAGTCCGCCACGACCTGATCCAGTACCGCGCCGAGATCGGGCATCGGCTCGTCGGGGGAGCGTTCTTCGGTCGACCCACGCTTGATCAACGCTTCGATCTTGCGGCGCTCGCGAATCAGCCGGTCGAGCTCGGGGGAGACCTGGGCCGTGGCCTGGGCGTGGGCGCAGGCCTCGTCGAGGACGTCGATGGCCTTGTCCGGACGCGCGCGGTCCGGCACAAACCGATCGGTGAGGACGATCGCCGCCTTGAGCGCGTCATCCGCGATGGCGACCGCGTGATGCCGCTCGAACCGCGGCCGCCGCGCCACCAGCACCTCCCACGTCTGGATCGCGTCGAGCTCCTCGATCGTCACGGGCTGAAAGCGGCGCTCCAGCGCCGGATCCTGGCGGATCCACTTGTCGTACTCTTCCCCGGTGGTGGCGCCGATCACGCGCACGTCGCCACGCACGAGCGCCGGCTTCAGCATGTTCGCCGCGTCCATCGCGACGCCCATCGCGGTCCCCTGCCCGATCAGGTTGTGCAGCTCGTCCACGAAGAGGATCAGATCGGGATTGGCGGATAGCGCGCTCACGAGCCGGCGCAGCCGGTCCTCGTACTGGCCGCGGAACGCCGTGCCGGCGAGCAACGCCACGTGGTCGAGCTGGAGGATGCGCGCGTCCTTGAGCGCGGGCGGGACCTCGCCCGCCGCGATGCGCTGCGCCAGACCCTCCACGATCGCCGTCTTGCCCACGCCGGCCTTGCCCACCAGTCCGGGATTGTTCTTCCCCTGGCGCAGCAGGATGTCCACGACGCGGGCGATCTCGGCGTCGCGGCAGCGCACAGGTTCGAGATCGCCGCGGCGCGCGAGCGCGGTGAGATCGATCCCCACGCGCTCCAGCACATCGGTCGTGTCGAACAGGCCTTCGAAGGGATCGCCCATCGGATGCTCAGTCGCTTTGCAAGAAGTGCCCGTACCAGGCGAGGATGGCGTCGCCGAACACGAAGGTCACGGCCGCCCCCACGGCGAGGAATACCCCGAACGGGACGAGACGCTTCTTCTTGATCGAGAGCGGCACGAAGATCAGCGAGCCGAGCGCCGCCCCCGCGAACACCGTGAGCAGCACGCCCTTCCACCCGACGAAGCTGCCGACCATCGCCATCATTTTGATGTCGCCGCCCCCCATCGCGTCTTCCTTGAATACCCAGGCGCCCGCTTGCGCCACAGCGTACAGCAACCCGAAGCCCACCGCGGCGCCGATCACGGCCTGGAGGAACCCCTGCGCGCCGCCGCCCAGCGCGAGGGCCAGCCCCAGGACGAGGCCGCCGAGCGAGAACTCGTCGGGGATCAGGTAATGGCGGGCGTCGGTGATGGCGATGCCGAGCAGCAACGTGCCGAACAGCGCCGCGCTGACCGCGTGGAGGGTTGGTCCGTACGCCAGGACCGATACGCCGAACAACACGCCCGCCAGCGCTTCGATCACCGGGTATTGCACCGAGATGGGCTTGTGGCACCAGCGGCACTTGCCGCGCAGCCACAGCCACGACACGACGGGGATGTTGTCGCGCCAGGCGATCGGCTGCTTGCACTGGGGACACGTGGAGCGCGGGCGCAGCAGCGACTGATCGTGCGGGAGCCGCAGGATGCAGACGTTGAGGAAGCTGCCGAAACACAGGCCCACGAGTGCGGCGCCCAGCACGATCACGGCATCAGCGGCCACGCAGCACCTCGTAGAGCAGGATGCCCGCCGCCACGGCGACGTTGAGCGACTCCGCCCCGCGCGCGAGCGGGATCGCGACGCGCTGCGCCGCAACGGCGTTGAGCTGCGGCCGGATGCCCGCGCCTTCGTTCCCCACGATCACGGCGATGAGCCCCTCTCTGTCGGTACTCGCGTCGAGCGCGCGGGCGAGGGGGACACCGTCAACGGCGGCCGCCCAGAGGATGAGGCCACGCTGCCGCGCCCACGTGATGAACGGCGCGTCATCGAGGGGCACCACCGGGTGGCGGAAGGTGGCGCCCATCGCGCCCCGCAGCGCCTTTGCATTCATGGGATCGGCGGTGCCCCGCAGCACGATCGTGGCCGCCGCGCCCAGGGCGTGGGCCGTGCGGATCAGCGTGCCCAGGTTCCCCGGGTCCTGCACCCCGTCCACCACCAACACCGCTCCGCCCGGCGCGGGCGAGACGTCCGCCACCGTCCAGATGCGCGGCGCCACGACGGCGAGAATCCCTTGCGGCGTTTCGGTACCCGCGAGCTGGCTGAAGGTGCGGGCCCCGACCTCCTCGACCGCGACCGCGTGGCTCGCGAGATCGGCGACCAGCGCCTGGCCGCGCGTGGTGCGGGCGAGGTCCGGGGACACCAGGGCGCCCTTGAACTCGAGGCCCGCCGCCAGCGCCTCCTCTATCAGCCGGACGCCTTCGAGCACAGCAAGGCCGCGGCGGCCCCGCGCCTTGCGGCGTTGAAGATCTCGGACTGTTGTCTGCAGATTACTGGCGATGCGAGCCCCCCCCTGCCCCCCGCGCTGGTCGGCGGTACCCCTTAACATCGCCCTCCCGAGCGCGTTCGCCAAGCAGGTCACGCCGTGAGAGTCGCGCTCACGATCGCCGGATCCGACTCCGGGGGCGGGGCGGGCATGCAGGCCGACCTGAAAACCTTCCATCAGTTCGGTGTGTTCGGCACCAGCGTGATCACGGCCGTCACGGCGCAGAACACGGTCGGCGTGCAGGCGTGGCAGGCGCTGCCCGCGACGCTCGTGACCCAGCAGATCGACGCCCTCGCGACGGACCTGCCCCCGGATGCGCTGAAGAGCGGGATGCTCGGTTCGGGTGAGCTGGTCGAAGCGGTAGCGGCGGGCATCGCGCGCTACCAGCTCCCACACTACGTGCTCGACCCCGTGATGGTCGCGACGTCAGGAGACCGGCTGCTCGAACGGGCGGCAGAGGACCTGATCGCGCGGCGGCTCGTGCCGCTCGCCTCCCTCGTGACGCCCAATCTCGACGAGGCGCGGATTCTCGTGCAGGACGACGTGCAGACGCCCGAGCAAATGGAGCGCGCCGGGCGCGCGCTGCTGCGGATGGGCGCCCGGGCCGCGCTCGTGAAGGGGGGGCACCTCGAGGGCGACGAGATCGTCGACGTCTTGGTGTCGGACGGCGCTGTGCGGCGCTTCGCCCGTGCCCGGATCGACACGACCTCGACGCACGGGACCGGCTGCACGCTCTCGGCCGGGATCGCGGCGGGTTTGGCGCTCGGCCGGCCGCTCGAGCAGGCCGTCGCCGACGCGCTCGACTTCGTGCACCGGGCTATCGCGGCGGCGCCGGGGCTGGGCCGCGGCGGCCACGGCCCGTTGAATCACTTCGTGCCGGGGCCGCCGCGGCCGCCCAACGAAGGGCTGTAACTAGGCTACGGATTCCACCAATACGTAGCCTTGACCATGAAGATGTTCTCCGCCGGCGCGCGGAGCATCTTGCTCATCGATTGCCCGAACTGGAAGTCGCCGACGTCCTCGCGGTCCGACCGGCTCTGCGTCCACACGAAGAAAAGTGTGGACCCCGGGAGATACTCCCAGCGCAACACGGCGTTGCCCCGTAGCGATTTGGAGTTGAAATCGGGGTTGTAGGGCGCCGCGGCGGCCGTGTAGTTGTTGCTGCGCGGCTGCGCCAGCTGCTTGAAGTCGTCGTACTTCCCCGCGGAGATGAGCGGCTGCGCGTACAGCTGTAACGACAGCGTCGGGCTATAGGTCCAGTTGAGCCGGATGCCCGCCGACAGCTCCGTCTGGCGCAAGCGGGCGAAGACATACTGCGTTCCGAACGTCGCCGTCGCGGCCGTGTCGGGAGTGGCGTCGACGTATTGCAGGGGGTTCTCGGTCTTGGAGAAGTTGGGTCCCACCCTCACGGACACGTTCGCCGCGGGCCGGTACTCCACGTTCACGTAGCTCCACAGCTCAACGTCGCGTGAGGAACGGAAGTAGGTCCCCGCTCCAGCGCCGAGCGTAAGGGTCTTGCGGCTGTCAGTCCCCGCGTCGAAGCCGAATTGGTATCCGGGAGGGGTGAGCGTGAGCGGACCGCCCCGGGTGCGGCGGTTGCTCACCGTCCACGGGTTGTACGCGACGTTCCAGTTGAGCCAGTAGTAGTTGTGGAACTGCACGTACCCGAAGTGGAAGACCCCCGACCAGTTGATGTTGCCGTCCCAGTCATAGTTCCGGAATAGGGCCCCACCCGCCTCCGCGTACCGGAAAATCTTCCCGGGCTTGGTCCAGGTGCGGCCGCCGCCGAGGTGCATGTTGATGACCCCAGTGCGCGACAGGAAACCGAGATCGTTCACATCGTACCCCGGCGAGATGAACCCGAACGAGGAGTTCACGAAGGTGTTGCCGCGCTGCTTATTGAGGGTGATCCGGCCCGAGGCCCCATCCAGCGATGTCGCCGCGCTGTCCACGACTCTTCCCCCATCGGGCTGCTGGAAGTAGTGCGTCGAGTTCTGTTGCACCGCTCTCATCCGGGAGGGCGAGCCGGCGATCCGCGATGCGCTGATCCAGCCGGTGGTGACCCAGGTCTTGCTCGAATCGAGGAATGTCCACCCGTCGGCGCCGACGAGCAGCGAGCTGGAGTTGCGCACGTCGCGCAAGCCTCCATCGGCGAAGGAGCGCATCGCCACTGTCGAGATGAAGCCCAGGCCTTGCCGCCCCTTGTCGAATTCCTTCTGGGCGCGGTACACGCCGTAACCCGTCAGGGGCTCGATCTCCTGGCTCCAGCGGTTATTGAGACTGTCCACGAGGGTGGCGCTCTCGCGCGCGGTCACGGCGGTGAGGCCGCCCACGTTCCAGCTCCCGGCGACCTTCCCGGTGAGCTTCAAGGCCCCCAGGATGTGCGCGCCGTCGGGCCCGTCGGCGTAGCCCCCCGAGGGCGCGCCGACGCCTAGCGACCGGCCGATGCGCCGGCTATAGAAGAACGTCGGCCGCGGCCAGTTGAAGCTCCACGAGTTACGCGCGCCCCCGTTGCCGAAGTCGAAGACCGATGATCCGTCCACGAAGAAGGGCCGCTTCTCGCTGAAGAACGTCTCCACATCGCTCAGGTTGACGACCGCAGGATCGACCTCCACCTGCCCGAAGTCGGGGTTCACGGTCGCATTGAGGGTGAGGTTTGACCCCAGCCCGATGCGCGCGTCGGCTCCGACCCCCGGCGTCAGCTGCGACCCGTCGTTGAACGGATCGCCCACGGCGTGGGGCGTGAACGCGGCGCGCGTCGTGACGTATGGCATGACCTCGAGCCGCCGTGGCGGCTCGATGCGCTCGATGCCGACCAGGTCGGGGAAGCGCGACACGAATCCGCTGCCGTTCTTCGGCGTGTAGACGAGAAAGTCGTATTCGTTGCGGCGGGCAATGTCGCGCCGGAAGTTGATGCCCCAGACATACTGGGTTTGCTTCACGAAGCGGAGCTGTGAGTAAGGAATCCGCAGCTCGGCGATCCACCCCAGCGCGTCGCGGCTCACTTTCCCTTCCCACACTCCGTCCCAGCTGTCGTCGTCCCAATCGTCGTTGAGGAGCGTGCCGTCGTGCAGCGTGCCGGCGGCCGTGATGCCGAAGTAGAAGCCGCTGCGCTTGTCGTGATAGGGATCGATGTACACGGTGAAGCGGTCGGAGCTCGTCCCCTGGTCGCGGCGCGCCAGGCGGGCCACGATGGAGTCGGGGTGGGAGTCGTACAACCGGGCCGCGATGTAGAGCGCTGCGTCGTCGTACGCGATGTAGACCATCGTGCTTTCGCTCGCCGCCTCGCCTTCCTTGGGATCCCGCTGCAAAAAGGCGGAGACCCGCTCCGCCGATTGCCACATCGGCTCGAGCAGGAATCCGTCGATCGTGACGGGTTGTGCCAGGCGCACCGCGCGCACTTGCTGCGGCGCCGTGATCGGGGAGTCGACCGGGACCGCCGGCGGATACACGGCGGCCAGGAGCAGACAGAACGAGAGCGTCGTCGTCATAGAACCCGGCTTGGATGTGGACGGTGGACCAGGTCGCGGACCGCTGACGGCGAGCGCGCGTGCTATCGAGAGATATGACAGAGGCTGCGGCGAAATGGTTGCAACGGGGGACGCCAGCGACCGGTGGGGATGCTAAAGCCTGCGCAGCACTCCCTTTATGACGACCCCCAAGACTCGGGCGATCTCCTTCCCCATCTCGAGGACTTCCTCGTGGGCGAGCACGTCCCCGGTGAGCCCGGCGGCGGGATTCGTGATCGACGAGAACCCGAGACACCGTATCCCCCGCGCCCGAGCGGTCACCACCTCTGGCACGGTCGACATCCCCACGGCGTCGGCGCCGAGCCGCTCGAGCATCCGCACCTCCGCAGGCGTCTCGTAGGAGGGCCCGAGCAGCCCCGCGTACACGCCCTCCTCGAGCGCAATCCCGGCCTCGCGCGCGACGGCCCGCGCGTGCGCGCGCAGCTCGGCGTCGTAGGGTTCGTGCATCATCGGGAAGCGCTGCTCCCCGGGTTCGGTGGGGCCAGTTAAAGGATTGCGCCACATGAAGTTGATGTGGTCGGCGATGAGCATGAGCGAGCCGGCGCGGAACGTCCGCCGCACGCCGCCGGCGGCATTGGTCACGATCAGGGTCTTGATGTCGAGTCCGGCGAAGACGCGCACCGGCAGGGCGGCAACAGCGGCCGAATGGCCTTCATACAAGTGGAAGCGGCCCGCCTGGACGATGACGGGGACGCCTTCCAGGGTTCCGGCGACAAGCTCCCCCTTATGGCCCGCTACACCAGGCTCGGGAAACCCAGGGATGTCTCGGTACAGGATCCGCAGCGGGTCGGCGATCTCTTCGGCGAGAAACCCGAGCCCCGAGCCGAGCACGATCGCGACGCGGGGCTTCCGGGCGCCGAGCTTTTTCCGGACGGCGTCCAACGCCCCTGTCACAATAGAATGCCCGCCAGCGTCGCCGAGAGGAAGTTGGCCAGCGTGCCCGCGATCATGGCGCGGAAGCCGAGCCGCGCCAGGTCGTGCTTGCGCTCGGGAGCGAGGGCGCCGATGCCGCCGATCTGGATCCCGACCGAGCTCAAGTTCGCGAACCCACACAGCGCGTACGTGGCGATCGTGAACGACACCGGATCGAGGCTGGCCTTGAGGGGGCCGAGGTGCGCATAGGCGATGAACTCGTTGATCACCATCCGCTCGCCCAGCAGGCCGCCGATCGTACCGCTGTCGTGCCAGGGGACGCCCATGACCCAGGCGATCGGGCGGAAGATCCAGCCGAGCACAGTCTGCAGCGTTGCGGGGAACCACGAGAAGTCGATGTGCCAGCCCACGAACGGAAGCGTGAACGCGATGCCATGGATCAAGCCGAACAACCCGTTGACGAGAGCGATGAGCGCGATGAACGAGATGAGCATCGCGATCACGTTCAGCATCAGTTGCAGGCCTTCGCCCGTGCCGCGGGCCGCGGCGTCCAGCACGTTGACGTCGGTGCGTGGGATATCGACCTTGACCCCTCCGAGCGACTCCGGCACCTCCGTCTCGGGCTCCAGGATCTTCGACATCATGATCGTGCCCGGCGCCGTCATGATCACGGCCGTGAGCAGATGGCGCGCTTCGATCCCGAACGCGATGTACGCCGCCATGATCGATCCGGAGACGTGAGCCATCCCGGCGGTCATGACCGTCATCAGCTCGGAGCGGGTCATGCGTGGCAGGAAAGGCCGGATCGTGAGGGGGGCCTCGGTCTGGCCCATAAAGATCGACGCGGCCACGTTGAGGCTCTCCGCCCCGCTCGCCCCCATGATCTTGTTCATCGCCACCGCGAACGCCTTCACGACGGTCTGCATGATGCCGAGGTAGTACATGATCGCGAACAGCGCCGACACGAAGATGATGGCCGGCATGATCTGGAAGGCGAAGACAACCCCGATGCTCGAATGCTGCTTGCCGATCTCGCCGAAAACGAATTCCGAGCCCGCGTAAGAGAAGCTCAAGATCTTCGTCACCACCCTGCCCAGCAGCCCAAAGAGGTCCCGGCCGAGCCTCACTCGCAAGACGAACACCGCGAGGATGACCTGCAACCCCAGGCCCCAACCAACGACGCGCCAACTAATCGCTTTCCGATTGCGCGACAGCCCGAAGCCGATCGCGAGAATCAGCACGAGACCGAAAATCCCGGTGAGGCGAGAGCCGATACCCCGAGAAGGGGCTTGAACTGCGGCGGGCGCGGCCACGGTATCCTGCACCATTGCCGGTACCTGCGCACCCTGTAGCGTGTTGAACACGAACCGCGGCAGCGTGAACACGACCAGCGCGCAGACGAAGGTGACTCCGAACGCGAAGACGACCCGCCGCCAGGACATCAGAGAGCCTCCAGTTCGCTTTGCACACGGGACACGAGCGCCACCTTCTCGTAGTCGGGCAGGAAGGCGCTCTCGCACGCGTTGAGCACCACGCGGGAGAGCTCGTCCGGGGACAACCCCAGCGCCGCATGCGCCAGGTAGTACTCGTCGGTCAGGGTAACACCGTCGGTCAGACGACCGTCGGTGTTGAGGGTGACGACCACGCCCTGCTGGAGATAGCGCTTGAAGGGATGTTCCGCCACCTGCGTGACGGTGTGCGTATGCACGTTGCTCGAGAGGCACATCTCCAGCGGAATCCGGCGTTGAATGACTTCCTCGAGCAGAGCCGTATCCTCGCCGAGCCGCGTGCCGTGGCCGATGCGCGTCGCGCCGCAGTCGTGCAGCGCCTGGGATATCGATTGGGGGCCATCACCCTCACCGGCGTGGCAGGTGCACGCCATGCCGTGCGCCGCCGCGTACTCGAAGGCGGCTTTGTGCTCTCGCGCGGGGTGGCCGCGCTCGGCGCCGGCCAGGTCGAACGCGATGACTCCGGCCGACCGGTAATCCGCCGCGGCGTGCGCCAGGTCGAGGGACTCCGCGGGGGGCCGCGTGCGAATGCCGCACACGATCAGACCGACCTTGGTGCCCGTCTCTGCTTCCGCGCGGCGGATCCCCGCCAGCGGCGCTTCGATCGCTTCCGATAATGTCATCGCGGGCCGGTGCAACAGCGGCGAATAGCGCACTTCGACGTAGCGGACGTTCTCGGCAGCCACGTCGACGACGAACTCGTACGCCACCCGCTCCAGGGCGGCGCGCGTCTGCAGCACCGACAGCGTGACATCGTATTTCTGGAGATACTCCTCGAGGCTCTTCGCGTCCCGAACCAGCATCGCCTTCGCGAGCGCGTCGGGCGTGTCCGCGGGAAGCCGGATGTTCTGGGTGCGGGCCAGCTCGAGCATCGTGGCGGGCCGCAGCGCGCCGTCCAAATGGACGTGCAACTCGGCCTTGGGCCAGCGCCGCAGCGCGTCCTTGGTGAGCCGCGGGCCGCCGCCGCGGGCGGAGACCACGACGCGAAACACGGCGCCGGCCTCGCCCACCGGATCCCCAGGGTCCACGGCTCGGCCGGCGGAGTCGGTGACGAACGCTCCGGCGCTCTCGAGCAAACTCGCCAGGGCGCCGTCGGCCGCTGCGACGGCGTCCCGCACCCTGGCCCCGCGCGCTACGTCAACCGCTTTGTCGTTGATGAAGACCCGCATCAGCGGCCGGCCCGGTGGAAGCGCACGTCGGCGGGCGCGTCCACCGGCGTCCGCAGCACGCCGAGGTAGCCGATCAGCAGGTCCATATCGAGGGTGTTCAGGTCCTGCACCGGTGCTCCCACGAACATCGCAAAGCCCGATCCGCCGGTCGCCATGAAATCGGGGAGCGCCAGGGTGTAGCTGCTGCCCTCATCGATCTCCTTGCCGGTCGCGAGCCGCGTGCGGGTCACGCGCTGGCCAACGCGGTGGTCGGGATCGTACCACACCTCGACACCGGAGACGTGACAATCGGGGTCGCCGCTGGGGCCGGCCACACAGTGTTCGAGCGCCTGGAGCAGGGCCGATCCCTTCACCGTGAGACGCATCATGCGGTTCTGGAACGGCTGCACCATCTGGATATCGCCCCAGGTGACGTTGCCTTCCGGCAACCCAGCCCGAATGCCGCCGTTGTTGATCATCCCTACATCGGCCTTGCCGATGTTGCGTGCCGCGTCGGCGATGAGCCGGCCCAGCCCGTACTCGGCCCCCTCGCGCCGCAGCGGTACCTTGAGACGCCCCACCGATCGGCCCGTGACGCTCTTGATCGCGTCGAGCTGCGCCGCCAGCGAGCCGGCCAGATCGACGTCGGGTTTCACCGCGTCGGCATAGGGCGTCACGAGCTGCGCCCGTACCTCTCGGCGCGTACCACCCACACGCACGAAATCCACGAGCGCGATGTCCCGTCCACTCGATCCCGGTTGCACGATCGGGATGCCGTTGACGGTTGTGTCCATCCGCTGGTGCGTGTGGCCGGCGACAATCAGATCCACAGCGCCAGAATCGAGGCCGCGCGCCACGTCGAGAATGGCGCCGCCGCCTTCGTGCGCCACGACGATCACGAAGTCCGCCGCGGCGCGGGCGTCGGGCAGGTAACGGCGGATGGCCTGGACGCCATTGCCGAAGGCGAGGCCGCGCACGTTGCGCGGTGCCGTCGACGTCGGCGTGGTGACGGTAGTGAGACCGATGACGGCGATCTTCACGCCGTTCCTGGTGATGAGGGTCCACGGCAGCGCCCAGTCGGGACGCGCCGAGCGGATCGAGTCCGTGATGTTGGCGGACAGGAACTTGTAGCGCGCGTCCTGCATCCGCGCGAGCAGCGTATCGATCGACCAATCGAACTCATGGTTCCCGATGGCGGCGGCATCGATCCCCAGCGCGTTCATCGCCGCGATTACGCCGCGCCCGTAGCTGATGTTCGATACCGGCGTGCCCTGCATCTCGTCGCCGGCGTCGAGCCGGACGCTCGCGCAGCGGCAGCCTTTGGCGAGGCTGTCGAGCCATGGCCTGAGTGCCGCCGACCCGCCGACGGCGCGACCGCCCGACCAGTCCCAGACGCGCGATTCGAGCTGGCCGTGGAGATCGGTGAGCGCGAGCACCCGCAGCAGCGTGCTGTCCGACCGATTCACCAGCGCGGCGGCGGGCGCGAACGTGGCGCGTGCGATGTCGCGCGCCTCGGGCGGAATGATCTGCCAGCTGGGCCGGTAGTAACCGCGACCATCCAGGGCGTGGACCCGGCGGATCTCATCGACCAGGAGATCGCGGACGTCCTCGCCGCGGTCGTACGTGACCCGCGCGCCCGCCAGCATCGTGTAGCCGCCACCGCCCGCCGCCCGGTAGCTGTTCAGCGCCAGCGTGAAGCTGTCGGTCGCCTGAACGAGCTTGCCCTCGTACGCCAGGCCGCGGATGCGCTGGCCCGCCGGGCGGGACAGGTCGATGTTGTAGGCGACCCCGCTCACCACGTCGAAGTTGAAGCCGGGGATACTGTCGTTGATGATCCGTGAAGCGCCGGGCTGGTAGGTCTGGAAATACCGCGCCGACTGCTCGAGAAACTCGCGCAGCTGCTGGCCTGAAATGCGGACTGCACGCAGCGTGTTCTCGTAGGGGTAAACTCCCGCCACGTCGCGCAGGTGAACCTCCCCGTTGGGCAAGCCCGCCTGTACCTCGAAGGCCGCCGCCGCCGAGAGTTGCGCGCCGGCCTTGCGCCGCTGCACCTCGTTGATGAAGTCGAGCAGCGCGCCATCCTGCACGCGGGCGTAACGGGCGTCGAAGCCCGCCCCCGCCGTGCCGATCGGCGTGGCCGCCCAGAGCCGCGCGGCCTGGTGCGCGGCATCGAGCCGTCGGGTCAAGCGGGGCAGCTCGGGCGTCGTCCGCAGCGGGATGAGATCGGCCCGCACCGATACGACTTTTCCCTGTACGACGAACACGTGCACCACCGACAGGCTCTGCGCCCAGTTCTTGGGCTGGACGAAGTGCACCCCGTTGATGACCGTATCGCGGATTTCGCGGTGACTGTGGCCGACGATCACGACGTCCGGCTTGGGCGTAATCGACGCCAGGGCCGCGGCGTCGTTCTCGGGGCCGACGCCGGTCGTGTCGTAGCTCGAGCCGCCGCCCAACCCGGCGTGGATCAGCACAACCTTCACGTTCGCCCCTTCGCGCTCGAGCTGCGCCAGGGCGGCGGGCGCGGCTTCGGCGACGCGGCGCACCCGCACCTGTCCCGCGAGCTGCGCGCGGTCCCACACCATCACTCCAGGAGTCGTAAAGCCGGTGACGCCGACCTTCAGGCCCGCGCGCGGCAGCACCACGGTCGCGGGGAAGAGCACGCCGCCGGCCGCTTGTTCGACGTTGGCGGCGACGTAATGGTAGGTCGCCTCGAGGCCGGCACGGCGCAGCAGCGGGAGCCCGAAGTCGAAGTCGTGATTGCCGGGCACCGCGGCGTCGTATTGCAGCGCGTTGAGCGCGTCCACGATCGGCTGCGGCTGGCGCTGGTCCTGCCGGGCGAAGAATGTCGCGAAGGGGTTGCCCTGCAGGAGATCGCCGGCGTCGACCAAGACGACTCGGCCGGGATACTGCGCCCGCAGGCCCTCGAGGATCGTCGCGGCGCGCGACAACCCGCCTGGGGCTTCGACGTCTCGCACGTAGTCCCACCCGAGCACGCGGCCGTGGACGTCGGTGGTCGCGACGATGACGAGGTGGGTGGTGTCAGGGACTTGGGATGGAGCCGGCGAGGCGAGAAGCAGCGCGAACAGAAAAACCATAGTGCGCCGTAATCTGATGAAGGCTCACCGTTTGCGCCACCGCGCGTCACAATCGCGTAACGGCGCTGGCGAGCCATCCGTCACGGAATTAGCATCCCGCCTGCATGCCGACCACGCACCGAGTCTTGGTAGTGGACGACGAGCCCGACATCACGGCGCTCGTCGCCTACCATCTCGCGAAAGAGGGCTACCGCGTCACGACGGCGGCGAACGGCACCGAAGCGCTGCGGTCCGCCCGCGAAGAGCGGCCCGATCTCGTGGTGCTGGACCTGATGCTCCCCGGGCTGTCGGGCTACGACATTCTCGCCGAGCTGCGCCGCCGCGAGGAAACGCGCGACGTCGGCGTCATCCTGCTCACGGCTCGCAAGGAAGAACCCGACCGCATCAAGGGCCTCTCGCTCGGGGCCGACGATTACCTCGCCAAGCCGTTCTCGCCCAAAGAGCTGGTGCTGCGCGTCGCCGCCATTCTGCGGCGCCTGGCCGCGCCGGCCGTGGCCTCGGGCGGCCGGCTCGCCGCAGGCCCCGTCGCGCTCGACCGCGGCGCGCATCGCGTCACCGTGAGCGGCATAGAGATCGAGCTCACCGCCACCGAGTTCCGTCTCCTCGACAAGCTCATCGAGCGGCGGGACCGCGTGCTGAGCCGGACGCAGTTGCTCGAGTCGGTGTGGCGCGCGCAGCCCGACATCCAGACGCGTACCGTCGACATGCACGTTCAGCGATTGCGGGCGAAGCTCGGCGACGCCGGCGAGTGGGTCGAGACGGTCCGCGGCGTGGGCTACCGCTTCCGCGAGCCGACGCCTCCGCACTCGGCGCGCCGTGGACGGGGATGAAGCTCGCCACCCGGCTGTTCTTGAGCATGAGCCTGCTCGTCGCCGCGGCGGTGCTCGGTTCGATCATCGCGGCCGACGCGGTGTTGCGCAGGGATCTCGAGGCGGAGACCGCGGCAACGCTCGAGGCGGAGGCGCGTGTCCTCGCCGCATTCCTTCCCGCGGATTCCACCCGCTGGCCCGAGATGGCGCGTGCCGCCGGCCAGCAGCTGGGACGCCGTGTCACGCTGATCGATCCCGCAGGTCGCGTGCGCGGCGACGCGGACTTCGACCGCGCGGCGCTGGCCGGCCTCGAGAATCACGCCGGGCGCCCCGAAGTGCGGGCCGCGCTCGAGACCGGCCTCGGGCGCGCCGAGCGCGTGAGCGCCTCCACCAACGCGCGCCAGCTCTACGTCGCGGTGCGCGGCGGCCCGCCCGGCATCGCCGTGGTGCGCGTCTCCGCCTCGCTCGCGGGAATCGACGCGCGCATCCACACCGTGCAACGGGCCACCCTGGGCGCCGGCTTCGTTATGCTGATCGCCGCGGGACTCGTGGCGTGGCTGCTCGCCGGGGCGCTGGCCCGGCCCCTCGTCCAGATCGCGGCCGCCGCGCGTGACTTCGCCGCGGGACGTCCGGCCGTCCTTCCTGACTCACGCATTCCCGAGCTCGCCCAGCACGTGGACGCGCTGCGCCTCATGCACGAGGAGCTCGATGAGCGGTTCGCCGAACTGCGGCACGAGCGCGAGGAATCGCGCACGCTGCTCGAGGCGCTGTCGGACGGCGTGATCGCCGCGGACGCCCGCGGTGTCGTCGTCTCCGCGAACGCCGCCGCCCGCCGGCTGCTCGAGTTCCGGCCGGGCGATCCCCTGCCCCCGCTCACCGAGCTGTTCCACGACCAGCAGCATCGCGCCTTGATCCGCGAGGTGCTCGAAGGGCGGGCGGTCGAGCGGCGCGAAATGGACCTGGGCGAGCGCACCGTGCTCGTGTCGGGCCGGACGCTGCCGGACGGTGGGGCGCTACTCGTGATGAGCGATGTCACCGACATGCGGCGGCTCGAAACAATGCGGCGCGATTTCGTCGCCAACGTGTCGCACGAGCTGAAGACGCCGCTCACGGCGATCGCCGGCTACGCCGAAACCCTGGCCGCCGAAGCCGATCCCGCGTCCCAGACGGCGGGGTTCGCCGCGACGATCGGACAAAACGCCCGCCGCATGCAGCTCTTGGTGGACGGCTTGCTCGACCTGTCGCGCATCGAATCGGGGCACTGGCAGCCGAAGCGGAGCGTCGTGGAGATCGACGCCGCGGCGCGCGATGCCTGGGCGCCGTTCGCCGAGCGCGGCGCCACGGCACACATCCGCTTCCACACGACGATCCCGCGCGAGGCGCACGCCGTCTCCGCCGACCCCGACGCGTTGCGCCAGATCTTCACGAACCTGTTCGACAATGCGCTGCGCCACACCCCCGCCGGAGGCACCATTCGGGTGGCCGCCGAGCTGCAGAACGACGGTGTCGCCGTCTCGGTCGCCGACACGGGCAACGGCATCCCCCCCGAGCATCTGCCGCGCGTCTTCGAGCGCTTTTACCGCGTTGACCAGGGACGGGCGCGCCACCAGGGCGGGACCGGGCTCGGGCTCGCGATCGTGAAACACCTGGTCGAAGCTCACGGCGGGCACGTCGAGGCTGAAAGTACGCTGGGTCACGGAACAACCATCCGCCTGCATTTCCCCGCCGTTACGAAGCCGTAACCTCCGCGTCACCGGCAGTTGACGGGGGACCGCCATTCTTGCGGGCGTGAGAATCGCCTTGGTGTCCGACACGTATACGCCCCAGGTCAACGGGGTTACGACCGTCGTCGCCCGCATCGCGCGGGTGCTGCGGGAGTTCGGCCACGAAGCCGTGGTCGTTGCCCCGCGCTACCCGGGGAACGACCCGAGTCCGCCCCCTCCCCTTCCCGGGGATGCGGAGCTCCGCATCTCCTCGGCGCCGTTCCCCCCCTATCCAGCCATCCGCCTCTCGCTCCCGCAGTTCCGGACCGTCGCTCGTTACCTGGACGCCTTCCGCCCCGACCTCGTGCACGGCGCCACCGAGGGGACGATCGGCCTCACGGGGCGCCGTTACGCGGTGCGCCACGAGGTGCCACTCGTGACGTCGTATCACACGAACTTTCCCCAGTATGCCCGCCACTATGGCGCGGGCCTGCTCGAGCCCCTCGTGTGGCGCTGGCTGCGGTGGTTCCACGGACCGGCCCGTCTCACGCAGACACCGGGCGAGGCAATCCACGGCGAGCTGGTCCGCCGGCGCGTCGGGAAGCCGGTGATCTGGGGCCGCGGCGTCGACACGGGGCAGTTCCACCCCACGCGCCGCCACGGCGGGTGGCGGCGTTGGCTGGGCGGCGGCGACGACACCGTGATCGTACTCCACGTCGGCCGCCTCGCGCCGGAGAAGAACCTCGACATCCTGACGGAGGCTTGGACCCTGGCGCGCCGCGACCTGGGACAACGCGCGACGTTCGTGCTGGCCGGCGAAGGCCCGGGCACCCGCAGGCTCGTCGCCCGCATGCCGTGGGTGCGCCACCTGGGGTTCCTGGACCGCGAGCGGCTCGCGACGCTGTACGCCAGCGCCGACATCTGCGTGCTGCCGTCGGACACCGAGACATGCGGGCTGGTGGCCTTGGAGGCGATGGCGTCCGGGCTCGCGGTGATCGCGGCTGACGCCGGCGGCTTTCGCGAGAGCATCATCGACAACGTGACGGGTCTGCTCGCGGCGCCCCGCGACGCCGGGGAGTTCGCCGCGGAGATCGTGGCGCTGGCTCAGCACCCGGTCTGGCGGCGCGAGCTCGGCGCGGCGGCGCGCGACGCGGCCACGCGTCGCGACGTCGTACCGGAGAACGTCGCTCTGCTGGACCAGTATGCCGCCGCCGCCGACCTCCCTCAGTCAGGAGCCGCGCCATGCGCCGCGTAGTCATCGTGCTCGCCGACGGCCTGCGCCCCGACGCGATCTCGCCGACGCACATGCCGTCGCTCGATGCCCTGAGTCGGGCCTACACGATAGCGCTGCACGCCAAGACGATCCGCCCCAGCCGCACCGCCGCGGCGCTCACCTCCCTGGCTACCGGAATCGCACCCAGCTCCCACGGCTTGATCGAGCCGGGGCTGGCGTTCCTCGGCAAGCTCCTGGGGCTGCGGCCGCTGGGCCGCGAGCTGGAGCGCGCCGGCTTGCCGAGCCACATCGTCGCGAGCGAGATGCTGCCGGCGGAGCGGGCCATCGTCTGGGCCCTCGTCTCCGCGGCGGGAATCGGAAAGGTCAGCGCGCGCGGCCGGCGGGCGCGCGACGTCGCGCCCGTGGCCCTCGACGTCGCCCGCGATCAGATCCACGGCGTGCTGTTCGTCTACCTGAATGATGCCGACATCGCCGGACACGCCCATGGCTGGATGTCGCCGCAGTACATGGCCGCGGCCGCCGAGATCGACACGGCGATCGGCGTGTTGTCGGGTCTGGCCGACGATTCCCTGATGGTCGTCCTCGCCGACCACGGCGGCGGTGGCGTGACGGCCCACGACCACGCCGAGCCGCACCCGATCAACGACCGCATCCCCTTGATCCTCGCGGGCCCCGACGTGACGCGCCGCCATCAGCTGACCCGTGCCGTTTCCCTGCTCGACATCCCGCCGACGGTGCTGTGGTGGTCTGGTGTGGAGGTGCCGGCGAGCTACGAGGGCCGCGTCCTGTCGCAGGCGTTCACACGCGTGCCGGGCGCCGCCGAGGCGGCGGTTTGATGCGCTGGGTCACGCACCTGGGCGGCGCCCGCGCGACGATCGGGACGGGGCTCCTCCTCGTCGCGGTGGGTGAGCGGCGGCTCGGCCTCGCCGTGCTCGTGGCCCTCACGCTGTCGCACGTCGCGGTTCAGGTGCTGAAGCGCGCCGTGGCGCGGCCCCGTCCCTGCGGAGCCCTCGTGGACCTCCCCGATCCATTCTCCTTCCCATCCGGCCACGCCGCCGCGGTGAGCGCGATCGCGACGACACTCGCGTTGCGCGAGCCCATCACCGCCGTACTCGTCGTACCGCTCGCGGTCCTGGTCTCGGGCTCGCGGGTCGCGCTGCGAGTGCATCACGTCAGCGACGTCGTCGCCGGCGTGGCGCTCGGCGTGGCCGGCGGCATTGCCGGCGCGGTGCTGCTCCTCTTTTGACATGGCTGGGTTGTTACCAGTGTGGCGACGAACCGTCGCCATTCTGTGACACGCCTACGCGAATCTTGAATCTCCCCCCGCCACGCCCCGGCTTGCGATCGACGCCCGGCGGCGGATGCACGGCCGACGTCCGGGTGCCAGATAGCGGAGGCTAGAACGGCTCCGCTATCTGTTTTTTCTTTCATTTCGCGAAGCCATTTGTTACCATTCCGTGACAGGGTCGAATCTCCCCGGTGACCACGCCGGGTCAGCTTTGCCGCGTGGTCGATGGTACATCGTTCCCTTTTCTTGAGGAGATCACCGTGCACGCAAGACTCGCCGTTCGAGCGCTCGCGGCCGTCGCGCTGAGCGCGCTCACTGCGTCCGTTGTCCAGGCGCAGGCCTCCGCCCAGCAGGCACCGCAAGTGTCCGTCACGGGCGTGGTTTACACGCAGTACCAGTACTCGGACGCGCCGATCGCCGCAAAGAGCACCTTCGACATGACGCGCGCCTACGTGAACGTGCTCGGCCGGTTTTCAAACGGCATCACCACCCGGCTCACCACGGACATTCTCCCCAGCGCCGGCGGAAACCAGTTCGTCCGGCTCAAGTACGCGTTCGCGGCCTGGACGCCGACGGGCAGCAGCCTCACGTACAAGCTGGGCATGATCCACACCCCCTTCGTCGATTATGAGGAGACGTTGTGGGACTACCGCATGCAGGGCACTATCGCCGTGGATCGTAACGCCCACAACGGGCAGATCACCATGACGGCGGCGGATATCGGTTTCGGGGTCGACGGCCATTGGAACGGTGAGCAGGTAAACGCCCAGTTCGCGATCGTGAACGGAGAGGGGTACTCGAACGGCACCGGCGATTTCCACAAGGATGCCGAGGCCCGCGTCTCCGTCCGGCTTCAACCCACCAACGACAACAGTCGCGTCGGCGGTTTGCGGGCCACCGGATACGTAGGGATCGGGAAGGTCACGGGCACCGGCGCCGACCGCAACCGCTACCTGGGACAGCTGTCCTACCGCACCACGCAGTACACGGTCGCCGGCGAGTTTGTGTCCATGAAGACTGCAGCCCTCACCGGGAGCATCATCAGCGCCTTCGGCGTCTATCACCTTTCTCCGCCCAGCAAGATCGCGGTCATCGGCCGGGTGGACATAGTGGATCCCAACACCAGCGTCGCCAACGATGGCAATACCCGGATCATCGGCGGCGCGTCGTACCAGCTGTCGCCGAACGTGCGGATGCTGGCCGACCTGGATCGGTTGAAGGCCCAGGCTGCCGGGGCTGCCGTCAATCAGTTCCTAATTCAAGCGCAATTCGTGTTCTAAGTTCGACCCCGACCCGAGGAACGACCCTGTGAAGACGACACGTACCATTGCCCTCGCCGTGCTGCTCTGCGCCGCCGCTCCGGCGGCGGCGCAGGTGCAGCTCAACGGCGCCGGCGCGACGTTCCCGAACATCATCTATCAGAAGTGGATGCTGACGTACAATCAGGCGAACACCACCGTCCAGCTGAACTACCAGTCCATTGGCTCGGGCGGCGGCATTCGGCAGTTCTCGGACGGCACCGTGGACTTCGGCGGGACCGACGCCCCGATGAGCGATTCGGCCATCGCGGCGATTCAGGGCAACGTGCTGCACATCCCGACGGTGCTCGGCGCCATCGTGGCGATCTACAACCTGCCCGGCGTCACCGCCCAGTTGAAGTTCACGCCCGACGTCCTGGCCGACATCTTCCTCGGCAAGATCACGAAGTGGAATGATGCGCGGATCACGAGCGTCAACGCCGGCGTCACCCTGCCGGCGACCGACATCGTGGTCGTGCACCGCGCTGAGGGCTCCGGCACGTCGTACGGATGGACCGATTACCTCACCAAGGTCAGTCCCGAGTGGGCATCCCAGGTGGGCAAGGGTGCCTCGGTGAACTGGCCCGTGGGACTCGGGGGCCGCGGCAATGAAGGCGTCGCCGCGACGGTGAGCCAGACCCCGGGCGCCGTCGGCTACACCGAGCTTGGCTATGCGACCATCAACAAGCTGACCTTTGGCCAGGTGCGGAACAGCGCCGGCAAGTTCGTCGCCCCAACACTCGAGGCGGTGACGGCGGCTGCCGCGGGCGTGCTGTCCAAGATGGGCGCCAACACGGACTTCCGTGTGTCGCTCACGAACCCCGACGGTGCGACGGCGTACCCCATCGCCACGATGACCTGGCTGCTGCTGCACAAGGACTACGCCGACGCCGCCAAGGCCAAGGCGCTGGTCCAATTCGTGTGGTGGGCCGAGACCGAAGGCCAGGGGGTGGCCCCGAGCCTCGGATACGCACCGCTGCCGCAGCAGCTGCGTCCTTGGATCCAGGCCCGGCTCAAGAGCATCACGGCTGGCGGGCATCCCGTCTGGGCGGGCTCGGCGGCGCAATAGGGAGCTGGCCGTTTGTAGTGACAATTCCGTTACACCGTTGTGACGACAGGCCGGCGGGGGACCTATAGGTTCCCCGCCGGCATGACGACCCTCCCGATCGAGCCGGTTCCGGCTCCCCCACCCAGCATCGAGACGCCGAGCGCGGAGCCCCGGTGGGCGTCGCTGCGGGGGGTCAATGCCAGCGACCGGGTTTATAAGGGTGTCCTGACCGTCCTGGCGCTGGCTCTACCGCTGCTGATCGTCGCGCTATTCGTACAACTGTTCTTCAGCGCGCTGCCCGCGATCAAGCGCTGACTGACGGGCT
>Ga0137418_10000515_pt1 | contig 34798 bp, 31 predicted proteins | sample CZODoug3_1_2_16f_FD_122242 | JGI IMG/M metagenome (GOLD analysis project Ga0137418, IMG submission 122242) | Vadose zone soil fungal communities from Angelo Coast Range Reserve, California, USA - CZODoug3_1_2_16fungal (Hybrid Assembly) | ecosystem: Environmental > Terrestrial > Soil > Vadose... | reverse complement strand
TGGCCGGAGCTGGCGCGGCTGCTCCGACGGCTCGGCCACACGCTTCCGCCGGACGTCGCGTTCGTCGACTCGCACGAGCGTGCGGTCGCGCGCCCATCTGTCCGCTCGCTCCTCGAGGGTGATTACCGGCGCGATACGCTCGCGCTCTGCGCCGCATTCTTCTTCTGCCTGCTGTCGGTCTACACGGGAACCAACTGGGTGCCGACGCTGCTCAGCTTAGCGGGGTTCGGCGATGCGATGGCAAACTACGGGTTGACCGCATTCAACCTGGGCGGCGTCGTCGGCGCCGTGCTCGGCGCGATGATCTTCGGTCGCCTCGGGTCACGCATCACGATGCTCGCGATGACGGCGGGCGCGATCGGCGGCTGCCTGCTGCTCGCCAGCGCGCCGATCGGGGCAGGGTCGACGCTCGCGGTGCTTGGGATGCTGGCATGGACCGGCGGCCTGATCAACGCGGTGCAGACGACGATGTATGCGCTTGCGGCACATGTCTATCCCGCGGCCATTCGCGCCACCGGTGTGGGCACGGCGCTCTCGTTCGGCAGAATCGGCGGCGTCGCCTCGGCGTTTGCGGGACTATGGGCGCTCAACTCAGGCCCGTCGCGCATGTTCATGCTCATCGCGGGCACGCTGTCGGTGGTGTTCGTCGCGCTCGCCTCGGTCCGCAATCACATCCCGCGTCACGAGCGGGCGAACCTGCGGACGACGCGCTCGACGAGCGCGCGGACGGCGCCCACATAGGATTCCGCCGACAGGTGCCGGTCGATCTCGTCGCGCGTCAGGTGACGCGTGACGGCCGGATCGCTGGCAAGCGCGTCGGCAAGCGTGCCGCCGGCCTGCGTGCGCTGCGCGGCGTGCTCGACCAGCCTGTGGGCGTCGGTGCGTCCGACGTGCGCCGCCAGCGCCATCGCCACGCGCTCCGACGCAATCAGCCCGCCCGTCCGCTCGAGATTCTCGCGCATGCGCGCCGCGTCGATGACGAGCCCCTCGAGCATCGACGCAACCGCCCGTGACGCACCGGCCGTCACCAGCACGAGCTCCGGCAGCGTCGTCCACTCCGCCTGCCAGCCGCCGAGACCGCGTTCGTGTTCCTGCGGCATCGCCGCGAGCAGCGTCGCCACGAGACCCGGCGCCCGGACGGCCGCCGCAAGCGCCACGGACGCGCCGACCGGGTTCCTCTTGTGCGGCATCGCCGACGAGCCGCCGGTCTGCTGTTCGGCCGCCTCGCCGACCTCGGTTTGCGCGAGCAGCGACACGTCGCGGGCGATCTTGCCGAGCGTGCCGCACGTCACGCCGAGCGCGCAGGCCAGCCGCGCGAGGCGATCGCGATGCGCGTGCCACGGCAGGTCGGGTGCCGCGAGTCCCAGGCGCGCCGCGAGCCGATCTGCGACCGCAACCCCCTTGTCGCCAAGCGCCGCGAGCGTTCCCGACGCGCCACCGAACTGCACGACGCGCGCGTCCTCGAGCGCCATGCCGAGCGACGCGCGCTGACGCATCAGCGCGTCGAGCCATCCCGCGGCCTTGACGCCGAAGGTCACGGGCGTCGAGTGCTGGAGCCACGTGCGTCCCGCCATCACCGTGTCGACGTGACGGCGGGCGTGCGAAGCGGCGGCGGCCGCCGCGCGATCGAGGTGCGCGAGGATGGGCGGAACGGCGCGCTGCAGCTGCAGGACGAGGCCCGTATCGAGGATGTCCTGGCTCGTCGCGCCCCAGTGGACGTAGCGCGCCGCGCTGGCGTCGATCGCCTCGACTTCCTTCGTCAGGTGACGAACGAGCGGGATCGCCAGGTTGCCGTCGCGTGCGGCGGCCGCGGCGATGGCGCGGACGTCGTACCGGCCGGCATCGGCGGCCGCGCGAATCGGCTCGACGGCGCCGCGCGGCACGACGCCGAGCTCCGCCTCGACGTCGGCGAGCGCGGCCTCGACGTCGAGCATCGCCTGGAGGCGCGCGCGATCCGACAGGTGATCCGCAACGTCCGCGTCGCCGAACAGCGGGCCGAGCAGGTCGGACCCTTCGCCGCTAGACATTGAAGAAGACGGTCTCGCCGGCGCCCTGCATTACCACGTTGAACAGATACCGGCCGTCGCCGGCCTGCCGCGCGACGAGCGTGTGACGACGATCGCCGGGAACGAGCGCGAGGATCGGATCCTGCGCGTTGGCGACTTCGTCCTCGAAGTAGAGGCGCGTGACGAAGCGCGTGAGGATGCCGCGCGCCATGACGCTCACGACGACGTGCGGCGCCTGTGTGCCGCCGTCGGGGCCCGGCACCGGCCCCGGCTTGATGGTGTCGAACCGGAAGCCGCCGTCCTCGCGCGTGTGCGCCCACCCGTACCCGTTGAACGTGGGATCCGCGGCCTCGCCGGCAGCGTCCTCCGGGTGCCGATAACGTCCGCTCGCGTCGGCCTGCCATGTTTCGACGAGCGCATCGGGAATGACGTGGCCCTGGCCGTCGAACAGCTGCCCTTCGATGGTGATGCGCGTGCCGGCGGTGGCGTCGGAGACCTGGCGGCAGCTGGAGCGGCCGCGCACCAGGATGCCGAAGTAGGGGCCGACGGTCTGCGAGGGGGTGATCCCGGACATCAAGGCAGCATCGGCGTGGCTTCGCGGCCGCGCAGCACGATGTCCCAGCGGAAGCCGAGCGCCCAGTCGGGCACCGTCAGGCCGATGTCGAACGACGAGATCATCCGGTCGCGCACGGCGGGGTCGCGCACCGAGTTGAAGATGGGGTCGAGCGGGAACAACGGGTCGCCGGGGAAGTACATCTGCGTGACGAGCCGCGTGAGAAAGCCGGGCCCGAGCACGGAGAAATGGATGTGTGCCGGACGCCAGGCGTTGTAATGGTTGCCCCACGGATAGTGGCCGGGCTTGATCGTGACGAAGCGATAGCGGCCCTCTTCGTCGGTGATGGCGCGTCCGGTTCCCGTGAAGTTCGCGTCGAGCGGCGCGTCGTGTGCGTCCCGTTCGTGCGCATACCGTCCGCAGGCATTGGCCTGCCAGATTTCGACGAGCGTGCGGGGCACGGGCCGTCCGTGCTCGTCGAGGACACGGCCCTCGACAACGATCCGCTCGCCGATGGGCGCGGACGCATGCTGGCGCGTCAGGTCGTTGTCCACCGGCCCGATCGCGTCGTACGGATACGTCGGGCCGGTGACCTCCGACAGCGTCGGCGGGATTTCGACGAGCGGCTCCAGCGGGTGCCGCAGCACCGTGCTGCGGTACGCCGGATCCTCGGGCGGGTGGACACCTGCCGGCACGCGCCGGTACGGCGCGGATGCCGCCGCAATCCTGCGATCCATGCGAGGCAATGATATCGAACGTAGGATACGGACGTGAAGATCACCGTCTATCAGAAGCCGACCTGCACGACCTGCCGCCAGGTGTACGCGGCGCTGCGCGACGCGGGCGTCGATTTCGACGCCGTGGACTACTACACCGACCCGATTCCGAAGGCAAAGCTGCGCGAGCTGCTGCGCAAGATGGGCCTGTCGCCGCGCGAGCTCCTGCGGACGAAGGAAGACGTCTACAGGAAGCTGCGCCTCGGCGAACGGGAGCTGAGCGACGCGGAGATCGTCGACCTGATGGTCGAGCACCCGGACCTGATTCAGCGGCCGATCGTGGAGAAAGGGGCCCGAGCGATCCTCGCGCGGCCGGCGGAGCGGCTGCGCGAGATCCTCTGAGCTACTTCGGCCCGCCCGTCTGCTGATCGAGCAGCTTCTTCAGCTGATCGACGTTCTCGTTCCTGGTGCAGAAGTTCTCGGTCAGGTCCTCGTGGCCGAGCGACAGCGTAATCCAGGCGGAGGTCCACGGCCTGGTCAACACCTTCGGGTCCTCGATCGTGAACTGGTACTCGAGGTAGTTCAGCGACGGCCGCCGCAGACGCTCGATGACGCGCAGCTGGTCGCTGTGGAACCACCCGTCGCGGATCCAGGTGCGCTCGTCGATGGAGATCGAGTCGATGACGAGCATGTCGCCTTCCCAGCGCGCGGTCTCGTCGCCGTTGAAGAGCGGCTCGAGGTCCTCGGGCTTCTTGTGCGGCCGTCCGTCGGTGTGTACGACCCGCCACCGGTTGTTGTTCTCGATCAGGTGGATCAGCTGCCCCGGCCTGGTGTCGATCTGATGGACGTACGCGTTGTCGGTGAACATGCCGGGCGTGCCGACCGGCGTGCAGTTGACGTTCGCGCTCCCGAGCTCGAGCTCCACCCGGCTGAAGCCTTTGTATTTCGCTTCGGCCCACGGCTGGAACGGAATCGGATCTTCCTTCGGCCGCTGCTCGGGAAGGACGCTCCACGCGTTCGCCTTCCCCGTGGGTCCCGGGAACCAGACGCCCGACAGGTCGACGTGACCGTCGGACATCCGCGGCGCCGGTCCTCCCGGCGGCAGCGGAACGGGCACGACGCTGCCCCTGGCCTCGACGAACGGCTTCGTGTCCCGTTCCTGTGCGGCCGCCGCGACCGGAAGCAGGCAGGCCGCCGCAAGCATCGCGCCGACGTACGTCTTCATCGTCATCTCCAGACCTTGGTGCCGAAGATCCCTTCGACATCCTGTCCCACGCGCTGGATGGTGCCGTCGGCGAGCTTGATGAACGACGCCGCGTAGCGATTGTCCGTGCCGTTGCGCGAGAGGCACCCCCGGACCGTAACTTCCCTGCTGACGCTCCCGTTGAGCGCCGCGAACGTGGCGCCGCCGCGCTTCAGGTTCGACGTGGACGACAGCTGAAACGTCATCGGCACGGCCTCGCCCGCCGGATTCTTCACGTCCACGTAGATGTACGCGTGTGGATTCTCGTACGCGACCTTCGTCAGCACCCCGGTGATGTCGGAGCACTTGGATGCGTCGAACTCCACGGCAAACGCGTGGTGCGCGAACGCCGGGGACACGGCGAGCAGTGCCAGGAGACAGATCGTGATACCGGCGGTCACTTTCATCGAGAGTCCCTCCATGGGCCGGTCTGAAGACCGGCCCCTACACGGCTGAAAGCCGTCCCCCATACGACGTAGGGGCCGACCTTCAGGTCGGCCCTAAAAATCATATTTGATTCCGAACTGCAGGATCCGCGGCGTTCCGGCCTGCGTCGTGATGCGGCCGAAGGTGCCGGCGTTGAAGTTCAGCACAGGATCGCCCCAGTTGAAGTGGTTGAGCAGGTTGAACGACTCCAGCCGAAGTTCGAGCCGCTGCGTCCCGCCGACGGCGATCAGCTTGGACACCGCGAGGTCGACGTTCCAGAAATTCGGACCGACGACGGCATTGCGCGGAAGGTCGCCCAGGGTTCCCGGTACCGGCTGCGCGAATGCCGCGCGGTTGAAATAGCTCGTCAGCGAGTGGTTGTAGAAGTCGTCGCTGACCTTGTTGGGCCGCTGATTCAGGATGCCGGTGAACGCGTTGTCAATCCCGCTGAGGACGTCCAGGCGATTCCCCGAGCGCGCGTTCAGGATTCCCGAGAACCGCCAGTGCGACGCCAATGCGCGAACCGCCGCGCCGCCGACGTCCGGAATTTCGTATCCGACCGTCGCCGTCGCCAGGTGCCGTCGATCCTGGTCGCAATACCCCGCGTCGAACGACGGGTCGTCCGGCTTCAGGTAGCCGCCGCTCGATTGATTGAACCGTGGATTCTGGGGCGTGCCCGTGCACCGTGACACCGTGTAGTTGGCGCTGAGGCTCACACCGTCCGCGGAGCGGCGCTGCGCCGCCAGCTTCACGCCGGCGTAGTTCTGGTAACCAATATCGGTGTTGAGGTCGAGCGCACCGATGAACGCCGCCTCGCGCGGGTTCTGTTGATAGAGGATACGCCGCTGGTTCAGGTTCGACTGGGTCGAGCACACAGGATAGGTCACACCGTTGATCACGCAGGGACTCGAGCCCATGTAGACGCCCGGATTCAGCGCCACCTGCGCCCACAGACGATCGGAGTGGCTGCCGAGGTACGCCACGCTCACACCCCATTCGGTGCCGAGCTGCTGTTCCACGGTGACATTCCACGACTGCACCCGCGGAGAGTTGATGTCGGGATCCATCGTGCCAAAGGATCCAAACGCCACGTACGGTGTGTCCGGCCCGGTCACGATCGGATGGGGATCGCCGCCGACGCCTTTATACGGGTCGTCCAGCAGCCCTGTCGGATCCTGGATGATCGAGCGGTTGCCAAATGGCGGGGCCCCGGCGTTGATGTTGTGGTACTCGCCGGACATGAAGTCATACCCCATGGAATACGACGAACGCAGCGCGAGGCGGCCATCGCCGCGCACGTCCCACGCCACGCCGCCGCGCGGTGAGAGGTTCCGCCACTGCTTGTTCAATCCGGTCTGCCCCGCGGGGAACCCGGGATCGCCGGGATAGGTCAGACCCGCCGGCGCGTTATGGAAGACGGCGCTCTTGACCGCCTTCTGAAAGTTTTCCATCTGGAAGATCGTGACCGCGTTGTTCTCGACGTTCTGGCCGAAGTACGGCTCCCACCGCAAGCCGTAGTTGACCGTCACCCGGCTCGACAGACGCCACGAATCCTGCGCATACGCACCGAGGTACCAGTTGTTGATGAGCAGGAGGTTCTTGCCGCCGTGCTCGAGGGTCGTCACACGACCGACGAGGAGGTCCGCGAGACTGAGCCCGGTTACCGACCCATTGATGATCCAGCTGCCGTTGGCGCGCGACGTGGACGTGTAGTGTCCTCTCCAGAATTGCGTGTTCGCGCCGACGCCGAACTGGTGGTTCCCCCGCACGACCGTCAGGTCCTCGGCAACCTGGTACGTGTCGTTGTCGAACGAGGCCCTCGCCTGGTTGGCCGGGTACAGCGAGAACGCGGGCGAGACGTTCAGCACCATGTATCCCGGGTCGTAGCTGTAGACGTTGGCGCCGATGTCCTTCGGCGAGAAGAACGGCGTCTGGTAATTGTCGACCGTCGCCTTGTTCGTCGCGAACCGCAGCGAGTTGACCGTTGACGAGCTGATCACCGTGGTCGCGCCGAGCGTGAGCGAGTGGGACCAGTCGTTCGCCCCCTGGTTGACCGTCTTCAGGACGTTGTCCGAGCCGCCGGCGTAAGCGGACGGCTGCGTGAAGCGCGTCAGGAAGTATCGCCCGAAGAAGGAGTGCCTCGAGCTCAACTGGTAGTCGACTCTCGCCAGCGTCTGCTTCTCGTCGCGGTCGGATTTCACGTCGTACGTGATCTGCCCGCACGGGTCGGTGGTGCCCGGCAGCCGCTTCGCCAGGTTCAGCGCCGCGGGACTGAAGAGCGCCGGACTGATCTGGTTGTTGACATACGGCGCGCGCAGCGCCACCTGACGGCCGCCGTTGCACTGTGGCGACGCGAAGTCCCTGAAATCGCCGGCCAGCATCGCCGGCGTCGGCACGAACGCGATGTTCGACGCCGGACGCTGCCGCAGCACGGTGCCCTGGTAGCCGCCGAAGAAGAAGAGGCGGTCCCTCACGATCGGCCCGCCCAGCGTGCCACCGAACTGGCTGCGCTTGAGGCCGTCGTCGAGGCGCTTGCCATCGGGCCCGATCGCCGCAAACGGGCTCGTCGCGTTGAACCGGTGGTCGCGGAGGAACTCGAAACCATTCCCTGAGAAACGGTTGGTGCCGGATTTGGTCACCGCGTTCACGCTGGCCGCCGAATGGACGCCGTTCTGCGCGGTGAGGCCGCTGGTCGCGACGCGGAACTCCTGGATCGCGTCTGGAAATGGCAGCGGGAGATTGACGTTCTCCTGCGGGTTGTTGTGCGTCGCGCCGTCGAGGGTATAGCCGACGCCGGTCGGCAGCCCGCCAGCCACCGAAATCCTGACGCCGCCCGGCGCCGTGCGGTTCGTCGCTTCGGCGGTCTGCACCGCCGCGCCCGAGAGCACGAGCAGGTCCGTCACCTGGCGTCCCTGCAGCGGAAGCTCGACGATCCGCTCCTGTTCGACGACGGAGCTGATGCCGGCGCTGCGGACATCGACGATCGGCGCCGCGGCTTCGACCGTGATGGCTTCCTCGACCGCGCCAATCGCCAGCGTCGCGTTCACCGTCGGCGACGCGCCGACCTGGAGCACGAGCCCGGTCTGCACGTAGCTCCGGAACCCCTGGAGCGAGACCTCCAGCCGGTACGGGCCGGTTGGAAGGTTCGAGACCAGGTAGGCGCCCGATGCGTCGGTCACGACGCTGCGCGTGAGGCCGGTGGCCGTCTGCGTCATCGTGACCGTCGCGCCCGGCAGGACCGCGCCGCTCGAGTCGGAGACGCGACCGTTGATTTCAGCGGTGGAGAGCTGGGCGCGCGCGGGCGCGACCGTCAGGATCGTGGCCATGAGAACCGTGAACGCCGTCATCGACAACGCCCGTGCAACACGTGTCATGCAGCTGCCTCTCGACTAGGTGGATGCCGTCCTCAAAACGCGCAGGTCCCATTCTCCTTGACGCGCCGGGCTGACAGGCCGACAATTGGCCGGAATCTCAACGCGGAGGTGCGACCATGAAGACCAGGGTTCTTGTCGTCCTTGGCGGGCTCGGGTTGCTCCTGGCGAGCCGCCCGATCGCCGCACACCACTCGTTCACCGCGGAATTCGACGCCGCGAAGCCGATCATGTTGACGGGAGCCGTCACGAAGTTCGAATGGACCAATCCGCACGCGTGGATCTACATCGACGCGAAGGACGAGAAAGGCGCCGTCAGCAACTGGGGGTTCGAGCTGGCCGCGGCCAGTGGCCTCATGCGGTCCGGCTGGACGCGATTGACGCTGAAGGCCGGCGATGTCGTCACGATCGAAGGCACGCGAGCCAAGAACGGGTCGAACAACGCAAACGCGCAGACGGTCACTCTGGCAAGCACCGGGAAGAAGCTGTTCGCGGGCGCGAATACCCAGACGCAGCCGTAGGGGGACTCGGGCCGGGATGCGGGATCCGGGATCAGGCTTGCCCCGAGCGAATCGATGGGGATTCGTTGGAGGTGACATGAAACGGTCGTTCACCGTCGTGGTGTCGGCGGCCATCGTTGCCGCCTTCTCGGCGTCGCTGTCCGCGCAGTGGGCGCTGCATCCGAAACCCACTGTTCCGAAAGGGCGCGACGGCAAGCCGAATCTCTCGGCGCCCGCTCCGCGAACCGCGGACGGGAAACCGGATCTCTCCGGCATCTGGATGCGGACGAACCGCACCGAGGCGCCAGGCAGCGCTCCGGCCGGGCAGCCGCCGCTGGCGACCTTCGGCAACATCGGGGTCGGCTTCAAGGAGGGACTGCCCTATCGGCCGCTGGCGGTAGACCTCGTCAAGAAACGAGTGGGCGCGCTCGACAATCCCGACGCGCTGTGTCTTCCGCAAGGACCGCTCGAATACCATCTCGACCCGCAGCCGCGCGAGATCATCCAGCTGCCTCAGAAGATCGTGATCGTGTACGAGTCGAACTACGGAATTCGCACCATCTACACCGACGGCCGTGCGCTTCCCAAACAGGGGGAGCCGCAGCCGTACTGGCATGGCTACTCCGTCGGCCGATGGGATGGTGACACGCTGGTCGTCACGTCGAACAACTTCCGCGGCGCCGTGACCGGCCTCCCTGGCGACGGGTGGCTCGACGGGAAAGGCGATCCGTTCACCGACGCGTTGACGCTGACCGAGCGGTTCCGGCGCGTGAACTTCGGACAGCTGAACATCGACGTCACGATCGACGACCCGAAAGCGTACACGCGGCCGTTTACCGTGAGGGTCGAACAGGAGATTGTGGCCGACGGCTCGGAGATGATCGAATTCATCTGCCACGAGAACCAGAAGTTCCTGAAGCTGACGGGGCGCGAGAACTAAGGGGTCTTCACGCCCGCCATCTGCGCGAGCACCCGGAAGATGACCGCGAAGTCGTAGCTGGCCAGGCCCATCCCCCGAGCGGCCGTGAGGAACTCGTTCGTCACGGCCGTCGTCGGCAGCGGCACGTCGAGCCTCCGCCCCATCTCGAGCGCCAGCAGCAGATCCTTCTGCATCATGTTGACGTCGAACCACGATTCGGCGGGCATCTCGAGCACGAACGGTCCGCGGTACTGCACCATCGGCGACGCCATGACGCTGTGCGTCAGCACGTCGACGGCGACCGCGCGCGGGATACCGCTCTTCTCCGCCAGCAGCACCCCTTCGCTGAAGGCGAGCATCTGCACCGCCAGGCTCAGGTTGTGCGCGATCTTGATCGAGAGGGCCAGGCCGTTGTCGCCGACGTGCGTGACCTTCGGGCCGATGTCGTCCAGGATGGGCCGGATGCGATCGAAGGTTGCCTTCCTGCCGCCGACCATCACGCTCAGCTTCCCGCTCTCGAGCGTCGTCACGCTGCCTGAGACCGGTGCGTCAACCATATCGGCGCCGGTCGCCCTGACCTTCTCGGCCACGTCGCGGCTGACCGCGGGGCTCACCGTGCTGCTGTCGACGACAACCTTGCCCTCGCGCAGTCCGGCGAGGAACCCGTCGGCGCCCGTCGATACCGCCTCGAGCGATTTCGAATCGGTCACCATGACGAAGATCACGTCCGCCGCCTCGGCCACCGCTTTCGGCGTCGCCGCCCACTTCATCCCGCGGTCGACCAGCCACTCGGCCTTCGCGCGCGTGCGGTTGTACCCGGTGACGATGTGTCCCTTGTCGAGCAGGCGGTTGGCCATCCGGCCGCCCATGGCGCCGAGGCCGATATATCCAAGGTTTGCCATCGACTAACAGTCCTCCTTGCCTCGGGTGTAGTATCTGCACCTCATGGCCACAGTCGTCACACACGACGCACCCGTTGCAGCCACCGTCGGTCGGAAGCCGTTTTACAGGACCCTGTGGGGACAGGTGCTTCTGGGCGTCGCGATCGCGATTGTTCTCGGGTACGTGTCGCCCGACACCGCGCAGGCGATGCGTCCACTCGGCGATGGCTTCATCCGGCTGATCACGATGGTCATCTCGCTGGTGATCTTCTGTACTGTCGCGGCCGGCATTGCCGGAATGGATAGTATCAAGAAGGTCGGCCGTGTCGGCGGCAAGGCGCTCCTCTACTTCGAAATCCTCACCAGCATCGCGCTGCTCATCGGCCTGGTGGTGGGGGCGCTGACGCAGCCGGGCGCCGGGTTCAATGCGACTCCGACGGCGGGCGATGCGAGCGCGGTCGCCGGCTACGCCGGTCAGGCGAAGGCGCAGACCGTCACCGACTTCCTGCTGAACATCATTCCGAACTCCGTGGTCGGTGCGTTCGCAGGCGGCAGCATCCTGAGCGTGATCCTCGTGTCGGTGCTCATCGGCTTCGCGCTCTCGTCGCTGGGATCGAAGGCCAAGCCCGTGGTGGATCTGCTCGAGGGTCTGACGCAGATGATCTTCGGTGTCGTCAACATCCTGATGCGCCTGGCGCCGATTGGCGCGTTCGGCGCGATGGCGTTCACGATCGGACGCTACGGGCTCAGTTCCCTCGGACCGCTGGCGCAACTGATCGTCACGCTCTGGATCACATCCGCGCTGTTCGTCCTCATCGTCCTCGGCGCCGTTGCCGCGATGGCCGGCTTCAGCATCATCAGGTTCCTCAAGTACATCCGTGAGGAGATTGTCCTGACGCTGTCGCTCAGTTCCTCTGATCCTGCGCTGCCCTCGCTGATGCGGAAGCTGGAGAAGCTCGGGTGCTCGAACGCGCTGGTCGGCCTCGTGACGCCGACGGGCTACATCTTCAATCCCGATGGGAGCTGCATCTACATGGCGCTGGCGGCGGTCTTCGTCGCGCAGGCGACGAACGTGCCGCTGACGCTTGGCAATTACGTCACGCTGTTTGCCGTCGCGTCGCTGACGCACAAGGGCGCCAGCGGCGTTCAGGGCGCCGCGTTCATCGCGCTGGTCGCCACGCTGATGGTGATCCCGTCGATTCCCGTCGCGGGGATGGCGATCATTCTCGGCCTCGATCGCTTCATGAGCATGTGCCGCGCCACCACCAACATGCTCTGTAACGGTGTGGCGACGCTGGTCGTGGCGCGCTGGGAACGCGAGATTGACGGCGAGACGCTGCGGAAGAATCTCGCGGCACTGACATAGCGGGCAGCGGGCAGCGGGCAGTAGGCAGCGGGCAGACGTAGACCATCGTAGAGGCGGGCCTTCAGGGCCCGCCTGCCCAGGGAGGATCCGAACCAGCTCACGACTCGACAAGGAGGCCGTCATGAGGTTGAAGGTTGTCCTCGGCGTCGTTCTCCTGGCATCGACCGCATCCCTCGCGGTCGCCCAAATCACGTCAGCGACCATCTCCGGCACCATCAGGGACGAAACCGGCGGCGTGCTGCCCGGTGTCGATGTCGTGGTCACCAATCTCGATACAGGGCTGACGCGGAGCGTCGCCACCGACTCGAACGGCTACTTCGCGGTGCCCGGGCTGGCGCCCGGCCGGTACGAGGCGCGCGCCAGCCTGCAGGGGTTCAGGACCGGCGTGCAGAACGGGATCGCGCTGGCCGTCGCCCAGGAGGCGGGCTTGAACCTCGTCCTGAAGGTCGGCGCAACCGAGGAATCGATCACCGTGACCGGGGAGAGTGCGCTCGTCGAGACGCGCTCCTCCGCGCTCTCGGCCGTCGTCCTCGAGAAGACGATCGAGGAGCTGCCGCTGAACGGCCGCAACTACATCATGCTGGCGACGCTGCAACCTGGCATCGTCCAGTTCACCGAACGCACCAGCACCTCGCCCGTCCAGCGGGGCGTCCAGCTCAACATCAATGGCATGGGCGGCCGATCGAACAGCTACCTGATGGACGGCGCCAACATGCGAGGGTATGCGGGCCAGGCCACGGTCACGGCGGCCGACACCACGCTTGGCGTCGAGACCATCCAGGAGTTCCGTGTCGTCACCAACGCGTTCTCGGCCGACTACGGGCGCGTGATGGGCGGCGTCGTCAGCGTCGCGTCGAAAGCGGGGACGAACGTCCCGCACGGCTCGGGCTTCGAGTTCTTCCGCAACAGCAGGATGGACGCCCCCAACTTCTTCGACGTGGGCGACGCGCCGCCGTTCACGCGCCACCAGTTCGGCGGCGTCGCGGGCGGGCCCATCGTCAAGAATCGGATCTTCTTCTTCGGCGGGTACGAGCGCCTGCAGGAAGATCTCGGCACGACGGTGATCACTGCCGTACCGACGGCGGCAGGCCGCACAGGCCCCGTCAATCCATCCGTCAGACCGTACCTCGATCTCTATCCGCTGCCGAACGGACCCGACCTTGGGCCGGGGATCGGGCAGTACACGTATGAGTTCAACCGCGCGTCGCGGGAAAACTTCGCGCAGGGACGCCTGGACATCCAGCTCTCCAACAAGGACTCGCTCTTCGTGCGCCACACCTACGACGGATCGCGCCAGGTCGCGCCAGTCTTCAGCGGCGCGATTCAGACGACGGGACTCGAGCCGTTCTTCACGAAGTCCGACTCCGGCAACCAGTTCTTCACGGTCGAAGCGAAGCGGACGCTGACGCAGAATCTGCTGAACACAGCGCGCTTTTCGTCGAGCGTGCTGACCTACATCCAGAACCCGGCCAATACGCTGAGCCAGCCGCTGTCGTTCCTGCCGGAAGCGCCGTACATGGGCCTCATCCTCATCGGAGGCCTGTCGCAAGTCGGCAACTATGCTGCCGAGCCATCGACACAGAACATCGACTACCGGACGTGGAGCGACGACCTCGCGTACACGAAGGGGAAGCACCTGCTGAAGACCGGCATGCTGATCGAGCATGCGTTCGCGGACAAGCTGACGACGAACCACAGCCGGGGCACCTATACCTTTGCGAACCTGGCGCAGTTCCTGGCCGGCGTTCCGAGCCGCTTCCAGGGCAACACGCCGGACTCGAACTTCCACCGCGAGCGGCCCAACACGCTCTTCGGCTTCTACCTCCAGGACGATTACCGCGTCACGTCGAAGCTGACGCTGAACCTCGGCCTGCGGTATGAGTTCTTCACGGTGCCGAAGGACAAGAACGGCCTCGATGCCTATCTGCCCGACGTGCGGACATCGCCGGACACCGTGCTGGGCGGCCCGTTCGTCAACCCTTCGCTGAAGAATGTCGCGCCGCGCGTCGGCTTTGCGTGGGATGTCGGCGGCAACGGCCGCACGGCGATTCGCGGCGGCGGTGGGCTCTACCACGACACCGACGGTCCGTACAACAGCTCGCTGGGCATCGCGCTCCAGTCGCCGCCCTTCGTGAACGTAGTGAACATTACCGGCGCGGGGATTCCGTTTCCGACGCCGGTGTTTTCCACCGCGACCGCCGTGGGCACGCGGAGCATGCGCACGATGGATTACCACATCAAGCAGCCGAAGGGCGTGACCTACAACCTCAACGTCCAGCGTGAGCTTGCGGCAGGCTGGGGAATGATGGTCGGCTACGCCGGCTCGCGCGCTTATGACCTGGTGAGCGCGATCGAGGGAAATCCCGTCGTGCCGATCGTTCGGGCTGACGGCTCGCTGTTCTTCCCGGCGGGCGCGCCGCGGCAGAATCCTGCGTGGGGCAGCATCGACTACCGCAGGTCGGACGGGCGCTCCACCTATCACGCGCTCCAGACGAGCCTGATGAAGCGGTACTCCAACAACTATCAGATCCAGCTGTCGTACACGCTGAGCCGCGCGATGGACAACGGCGATGCCCAGGTGAGCACGGACACGATTGCGTCGGCCATCTATCCGCCGAATCCGTACGATCTGGGCGCGGAGTGGGCGGCCGCACCGTTCGACACGCCGCACGTCTTCGCGGCCAACGCGACGTGGGAGCTCCCGTCGCGCAACAATCGCTTGCTCGCCGGCTGGCAGCTGAACGGGATCGTGGCGATGCACACCGGTTATGCGTTCTCGCCTTCGATCCAGACGCCGAACTGGTCGCGCACCGGCAACATTTCGAACAACGCCGAGGATCGGCCCAACGTGAAGCCCGGCACGGATCCGAAGAAGATCATCACGGGCAACCCGAACGGCTGGTTCGACACCAGCGCGTTCGAGCTGCCGCTGCAGGGGACCATTGGCAACACGCCACGGAACTTCCTCCGCGGCCCCGGCTTCGCGAACGTCGATCTGTCGCTCGTCAAGAACCAGCAGCTGCGCGGAGACACGAGGCTGCAGCTCCGGCTCGAAGTGTTCAACGTGCTCAATCGCGCGAACTTCGCCACGCCGACCCGGCCGGTATTCGCCGGCGCGAGTCAGAATGAGGCGCCGCTGGCGACGGCCGGCAAGGTGACGCGGACGGTCAACTCGTCGCGGCAGGTGCAACTCGGGATCAAAGTCCTGTTCTGAGATCGCGCGGCAGGAGGCTACCCGCGCAGGTACACGGCCTTCCGGCTGACGAACGCTTCGAGACCGCTGTCGCTGTTCTCGGGCAGGCCGGCGCCAGATTGCTTCACACCGCCGAACGGCATCGACGGTTCCTTGTAGCCCGTGTGCACGTTGACGTGCGCCAGGCCCGCCTCGATGCCGTCGATATATTGCCGCGCGGCGCGGACGTCCTTCGTATAGATGGCGGACGACAGTCCGTAGATCGAGTCATTCGCCACGTTCAGCGCCTCGTCGAGCGAGTCGAACTCGGAGACCGCGAGTACGGGGCCGAAGATCTCCTCGCGGAACAGCTCCATGTCACACCGGACGCCGGTGAACACCGTCGGGCGGATGAAGTAGCCGTCGGGAGGCATCCCCGCGTCGCCGCCGGCAACCATCCGGGCGCCGTCCGTCTGAGCCCGGCACATCGCGTTGCGAATGTCGCGGTACTGCTGCGGGCCCGCCACCGGTCCCATGTCCGTCGTCTCCAGCGTTCCGTCGGCGACGGTCATCTTCTCGCAGCGCGCGACGAGCTTCTCCAGGAACGATCCGGCAATCGAGCGCTGCAGCAGGACGCGGCTCGTCGACGTGCACCACTGCCCCGCGTTGGAGAAGCCGGCCGTGACCGCCGCGTCCAGCGAGGCGTCGAGGTCGGCATCGGCCATCACGATCAACGCGTTCTTGCCGCCGAGCTCGAGCTGCGTGCGCGTGAGGTGCCTCGCGGCCTGTGCCTGAATCTTCCTGCCGACCTCCGTGGATCCGGTGAACGAGATTGCGCGCACGCGCGGGTCCTCGACGATGCGGTTGCCGACCGACGAGCCGGCGCCGGTGACGCAGTTGAAGACGCCGGGCGGCAGGCCGGCACGCTCGAAGAGGCCGGCCATGAACACGCCGGACCACGGCGTGAACGATGCCGGCTTGAACACGACCGTGTTGCCCGTCAGCAGCGCCGGCAGCGTCTTCCGGCACATCACGTTCATCGGAAAGTTCCACGGGCTGATGACGCCGACGACGCCCAGCGGCTGGTACTGCATCCATGTCGTGATGTCGCGGAAGGCGCCCGGGCCGGTGTGTCCGTAGAAGGTCGACACCTGCGTGAGGTGATAGTGCCCCTCGACCAGCGCCGAATCGACCTCGGCGCGCGACTCGCGCAGCGTCTTGCCGTTTTCGAGCGTGACGATGCGGGCCAGCTCCTCGCGCGACGTCTTGAGCAGCCCGAGAAACGCCGACACGTGCTGCTGGCGCTCGGTGAGCGGCGTGCGGCGCCACGCGCGAAAGGCGGCGTCGGCCACCGCGATGGCCTCGTCGATGTCGTCTGGGCCCGACGATTGAAACAGGCCGAGATTGCTCCCCTTGACCGCGGGGTTCTCGTTTTCGAAGGTTTCACCTGTCCGGGACGGTACCCACCGGCCGCCGACGAAATTCGTGAAGGTCTCGGTCATGGCGCCGCAGTCTAGCGCATCGGCGGGAGAAGCTTCACGCGGCAGCCGCCCGCGGGAAGCGCTCGATACGGGTACCGCTACAGTTGCGGCGATTTGATGGCGTTCGCGAGATCGCGCATGAACTCGGCGGCGCGCACCCCGTCCACGACGCGGTGGTCGGACGAGAGCGTCATCGACATCATCGGACGGACGGCCGGCTGACCGTTGACGGCCACCACGCGATCCGCGATCGCGCCGACCGCCAGGATGGCCGCCTGCGGCGGCACGATGATCGCCGTGAACGCGTCGACGTCGAACATCCCGAGGTTGCTGATCGTAAAGGTCGCGCCCGCGATATCGGCCGGCTGCAGCCGCCCTGCCCGCGCGCGCTCCGCGAGATCGCGCCGCCGGATCGCGATGTCGGCCACCGGCGTTCGATCGGCCCGCGGGATCACCGCCGTGACGACGGCGTTGTCGACCGCCATGGCCAGCGCGACGTTCACGTCCTCGTGCGAGAGGATGCCGTCGGCCGTCCAGCCCGCGTTCAACCGAGGGTGTTTCGCGAGCGTGCGTGCCACGATCGCGACGAGCAGGTCGGTGTGCGTCACCTTCACGCCGTGCGATCGCTCGATGTCGGGGAGCATCCGCTCGCGCGCAGCGCCCAGGGCCCCCGCATCGACGTCACGCGTCACGAAGAAGTGCGGGACCGTCGTCCAGCTGTGCGTCGTGCGCTCGGCCATGAGACGGCCGATCGTTGTGACAGCTTCCGGGCCGGCCTGAAGGCCGGCCCCTACGACGGAACGGAAGGCTTCGCTGCGATTGAGGTCGGACGCACCGGCGGCCGCCGCGAGAACATCCTCGGCGAGAATCTCGCCGCCCGGACCCGAACCTGTCAGGGTTGTGAGGTCAATCCCCTTTTCCTGCGCGAGGCGACGGGCCTTCGGGGAAATGCGAGCGCCGCGGGACGGCGCGCTGACTGGCGGTGCCGCTGCGGCTGCCGCGGCCGTGCGGGCTCGCACGCCCGCCGGCGCATCGGGCACCGCGGTGGCCGCCGGCAGCGATTCTCCCGGCTGCACCAGCCAGGCGATCGTGTGGCCGACCTGCACCACGTCGCCCGGTCTCGCCGCGACGCCGGCGAGAATACCGTCCGCGGCCGCTTCGACTTCGACCACGGCCTTGTCGGTCTCCACCTCGAGCAGCATCTCGCCCTTGCGGACCCGCTCGCCTTCCTGCTTCAGCCACGAGACGAGCTTGCCGGTTTCCTGCGCCATTTCGAGCGCAGGCATCACGACGCTGACCGCCATCAGCGTGTCGCGCCGACCTTTTCGTGCTCGGCCTCGCCGCGCGCGGCCCTCGCAATCATTTCGACGACCTCGGGGTTCCGCGGCGCTTCGGTCTCGCGCACGATCGGCAGCGTGCCTCCAACCGTGACGAACGGCGCCCCGGCCACCAGCAGCTCCTCCGCCGGGAACCGCGTGATCACCTCGTGGCCCGTTTTGGTGACCACGATTTCCTCTTCGATCCGCGCGGCGCTCCAGCCGTCGGTCGACGGCCAGAACGTTTCCAGCGCGAAGACCATCCCGGGCTTGATTTCGTGCGGATGCTCGAGCGACACGAGACGGCTGATCATCGGCCGTTCCCAGATGGCCAGCCCGATGCCGTGCCCCATCTGCAGCGCAAAGGCGGCCTCTTCGTTCGGGAACCCGAATTCCTGCGCCTTCGGCCACACCGAGGCGACCTCCGCCGTCGTCCGGCCCGGCCGAATGAGCTCGATCGAGGCATCCAGGTAGTCGCGGCACCGCTTGTATGCGTCGACCAGCGCGCGCGACGCGGAGCCGACGGCGAACGTGCGGTAGTAGCACGTGCGATAGCCCATGTACGAATGGAGGACGTCGTAGTACACGGGGTCGCCGGGCCGGAGCGCGCGATCGGAGAACAGGTGCGGATGGGGGCTGCAGCGCTCGCCGGAAATCGCGTTGACGCCCTCCACGTACTCCGATCCCATGTTGTACAGCCGCTCCGCCACGAGCGCGACCGCTTCGTTCTCCCGCATTCCCGGCTTCATCGCCTTGTACAGGTCGTAGTACGCGGCGTCGACCATCATCGCCGCCATGTTGAGCAGCGTGATTTCGTCTTCCGTCTTGATCTCCCGCGCCTCGCACATCAGCGCCTGACCGTCGACGACCGTGAGGCCCTCGCGCTGGAGTGCGAACATCACTTCCGGCTCGACGATGTCGACGCCGAGCGGCTCCTTGTGGAGGCCGCGCTTCTCCAGCTCCACGCGAATCTTCTTCGCGACGTCCTCGGCGCGTCCCATCTCGGGCGTCATCGCGCCGCGCATCGACGGGATGCCGGCGCGCGAGCGCTCGCCGAGCCACGGGCAATGCAGCTGGTGGTGACGGGCCGCGGAGCCGAAATCCCAGAGAATCGGCTCGTCCTTCTGCGGCAGCAGCGTGAACCGGCTGTTCTTGTCCTGCGCCCACGTGCCGATATGGGTCGAGGTGATGTAGCGCACGTTGTTCATGTCGAAGCAGAGCAGCGCGCCCAGCGAGGACTTGTCCAGCAGCTCCTTGATGCGTGCGAGCCGCTCGCGGCGCAGCCGGGCGTAGTCGACCCGCTCCTCCCAGTCGACGCCCATCGTGCCGTAGGTTTTCAGTGCCATCGGTCCCTCATCAGGCGGACCTGAAGGTCCGCCTCTACTTGTTGCACATCTGCCGCGCCATCTCGAAGACGTCGCGTTCGGTCGGCACGGTCGCGTCCTCGAGCGGCGGCGAGAACGGCACCGGCACGTGCCGCGCGCCAATCCGCCGGACCGGACCGTCGAGGTCGTAGAACGCCCCTTCCGCGATTACCGACGCGATCTCCCCCGTGACGCCGTACCGGTAGTACCCCTCGTCGACGACGATGCAGCGCGAGGTCTTGCGAACGGAGTCGATCAGCGTCTTCTCGTCGAGCGGCCACGTCGTCCGCGGATCGACGACCTCCGCGTCGATGCCGACCTCCTCGAGCATCGTCGCGGCGCCGAGCGCAACCTGCACCATGCTGCTCGTCGCGACGATCGAGATGTCGCGCCCTTCGCGCTTGATGTCGGCCACGCCGAGCGGGATGACGTACTCCTCGACGGGCACGAGCCCCTTGACCTTGGCGTACGAGATCTTGTCCTCGAAGACGACGACCGGGTTGTCGTCGCGGATGGCCGCCTTGATGAGCCCCTTCGCGTCGTACGGCGTCGAGGGGATGGCGACCTTCAGGCCGGGTATGTGGCTCGGCCACGCGTGCAGCGATTGCGAGTGCTGCGCGGCCGAGCGCCGCGTGGCGCCCATCGTGGCGCGGACGACCATCGGCACCTTCCACAGGCCACCCGACATGTAATGGATCTTCGCGGCCTGGTTCACGACCTGGTCCATCACGAGCGCCATGAAGTCGCCGAACATGATGTCGACGACCGGACGCAGGCCGGCCATGGCGGCGCCGACGGCCAGGCCGGTGAACCCGGCCTCCGAGATCGGCGTGTCGATGACCCGCTCCTTGCCGAACTCCTCCACCAGCCCTTTCACGACCTTGAAGGGCGTGCCGGCCTCGGCGACGTCCTCGCCAAGCAGCACGACCGTCGGGTCGCGCCGCATCTCCTCCGCGAGCGCCTCGCGGATGGCTTCGGCGAAGGTGAGCTCACGAAGGCCGGAACCAGCAGGTGCCGGCCTGTGCGCGGTGACCACGGTGTCAGGCATAGAGGTCCTCGTCCACTCGTCTGGGATCGGGATACGGCGCGTTCCGGGCGAACTCGACGGCGGCGTCCATCTCGGCGGCCACTTCGCCGTGAATCCGATCGAGCATCGCCTGGTCGGCGAGACCTTCCGATACGAGCCACGCGGCCTGCAGCGCGACCGGATCGCGCTCCGACATCCAGCGCTGCTCTTCGTGCTTCGGTCGGTAGTAGTCGCGGGCGATGTCGCCGACGTGATGGCCGCGAAAGCGGTAGGTGTTCAGCAGCAGGAACCCGGGGCCCTCGCCGCGTCGCGCGCGCTCCACCATCTTCGAGGCCGCGGCGTGGACCGCTCGAACGTCCTGGCCGTCGACGGCTTCCGCCGCGAGGCCGAACGCCGCCGGGCGCGCCAGCACGTCGCCGGCGGTCGTCTCCGAGTAATGCGTGTACTCGTTGTACATGTTGTTCTCGCAGGCGTAGATCACCGGAAGCGTCCAGAGCTGGGCGAGGTTCATCGACTCGTACAGCACGCCTTGCCCGAGCGCCCCCTCGCCGAAGAAGCAGACCGCCACGCGGTTCTGGCCGAGCAACTTCGACGCAAACGCGGCGCCCGTCGCCAGCGCCGCGCCGCCGCCGACGATCGCGTTCGCGCCGAGGTTGCCGGTGGCCGGGTCCGCGATGTGCATCGAGCCGCCCTTGCCCTTGCAGTAGCCGGCTTCTTTCCCCAGCAGCTCCGCGAACATGAGGTGCGGCGCCGCGCCCTTGGCCAGGCAATGCCCGTGGCCGCGGTGCGTGCTCGTGATGTAGTCGTCGGCGCGCAGCGCCTCGCAGATGCCGACGGCCACCGCTTCCTCCCCGATGTACAGGTGCGCCAGGCCCGGCATGAGCGCGCGCGTATAGAGGTCGTTCACCCGCTCCTCGAACAGGCGGATGGCCAGCATCTGACGGTAGGAGCGGAGCGGCGTGCCGGCCTCGACACCCGGCGTGACGGGATTGGTCGCGGTGCTCATGGCGGGTAAGTATCTCCCAACACGCGGCCGCTCGTCACGGCCGAGCAGGGGGTCGCCTCCGCTGCGAACGGGGATACACTGCGCGTCATGGACCCCTCGACTCGGTCCGCTCGCTCGGGGCGGGGGCTTCCGGCCGTGATGCTCGCGGCGCTGGCGCTGCTCGTCGCTACCGGCGCGACGGCCCAGTTCGGGCGCGGCGGCAACAGCAGCATCGCGGCGCACACCGCGCGCCCGGACAGCTTCGACGGACGGTTCCACTACTGCCGCGGCGTCTACCGGATGAACCCGGGCGGCGACGGCGGCAGCTGGCTGACGGACTACCCGCTCGCCGACATCGATCTCTCCGTCCGGCTCGCCGAGCTCACGAAGATGCGCGTCGGCTTCGACCCGGGCGGCAACCCGCAGCACCTCATCGTCCAGTTGACCGGCGACGAGCTGTTCCAGTGTCCGTTCATCATGATGCAGGAGGTCGGCCGGCTCCTCTTCAACGACGAGGATGCGACGCGGCTCCGGGCGTACCTGCTCAAGGGCGGCTTTCTCTGGGTCGACGATTTCTGGGGCTCGTACGCGTGGGACACCTGGGCGACCCAGATTCGGAAGGTCTTTCCCGCCGCCGACTTTCCGATCGTCGATCTGCCGGCGGATCACCCGATCTTCCACACGATGTTCGAGCTCCGCGGGATTCCACAGATTCCCGGCATCGGCTACTGGCGCGGCAGCGGCGGCGGCACCTCGGAGCGCGGCGCCGACAGTGCGCAGGTGCACGCGCGCGGGGTGTCGGACCGCACGGGACGCCTGATGGTGTTCATGACGCACAACACCGACGTGAGCGATTCGTGGGAGCGCGAAGGCGAAGATCCGCGGTACTTCTACCGGTTCTCGGTGGAGGGCTACCAGGTCGCGATGAACGTGCTGGTCTACGTGATGACGCATTGACCGCCGCTTGACGCGCTGCGGCAGCAACGGGAGAATCACGCACCACCCGGTTGACCTCGCCTGCTCTTCACATGGAGGTCCGACCATGAAGGCCTCACTCGCTGTTATCCTCGGTACGGCGGGTTTGCTGCTTCCGAGGTCAAGATCGCTCCCGGCGTGCTGGCCAGCTATGCGGGCACATACGTGGAACAGGATCTCTGGGGACCCGGACCTCACCCGAGAACGATTCAGGTGACAGTGTCTGATGGAGCGCTGTTCGGGGAATTGAGCAACAGGGGAAAAGTGCGGCTCTCTCCGCAGACGCAAACCAGGTTCGCCGGCTTCTTTGGATGGTCAATCACGTTCCTGCCCAACAACCAGGGCGTGACTGCGGATCTCCTCGAGATGCACATCTCGGGCAACTACAAATACTCGAAGAAACCGTAAATACGGGCGACGACGGCGAGCCTCATGCGCCGCCGTCGTCGCACACACCTCACTGCACGTTCGCCGTCACGGACGCGTTGCCGTTGATCGTGAACGTACAGCTCGACCTCCTCCTGCCGCCGCTCGAACACGCACCGGACCAGATCGCGCTGCGACCGTTGGTGACAGACAGCCTGATCGACGTCCCCGCGGAGAAGGACGCCGACCCGCTGCTGCCGACGGCGACGTCGATGCCCGTCGGGCTCGATGTGACGCGCTCGCCACTCCGCCCGCTGGCGGTCACCGTGAGCGTGGCCGCCGACGGGGGTGGAGGCGGAGGCGGCGGGGCCTGATCGGGGTTGACGGTGAGCGTGGCCGATTTGGTCACGCCACCGCCCGTCACCGAGATCGTCACGATCGTCTGAGTGGTGACCTGCGTCGTGAAGACGTTGAAGCCGCCGGCGGTGACACCGGCCGGCACGATCATGCCGCCCGGCACGCTCGCAATCGACGGATGACTGCTCGTCAACTGGAAGGTCGTGTCAGTTGACTGCGCCGATGCAATGGTCACGCGGCCAAACGAACTGCCGCCCGTGCCGACGGTCGTCGTCGGATCGAGCGTCAGCGATGCCGGTTGCGGCTGCGGCAACAACGTCACCTGCGCCTGGGCGTTCTTGCCGTTCCACGATGCAGTGACCGTTGCCGTCGTGTTCTGGGTCACGCTGCTCGTTTGCAGCGCAAACGACGTCGAGAAGCTTCCCGCGTTCACGAACACCGACGGCGGCGGGCTTACCGCTGGAGAGTCGCTCGACAGCGAGACGACCGCACCGCCAGGAGGTGCCTGACCTGTCAGCATGACGATGGCGCCCGGCTGTGCGCCGCCGCTGATCGTGCTCGGCGAAATCGACAGCGACTTCAGCGCCGCCGGCGCGATGGTGAGCGATCCTGACGCCGATTTGCCGTTGAGCGTCGCGGTAATCGTCGCCGGCGTATCCGCGGTGACTTGACCGGCCTGCATTTGAAATTGCGTCCACGCGATGTTGGCCGGCATCGTGACGGACGCAGGCACCGGCGCGGCGCTCTGGTTCGAGCTCGTGAGCGGGATGGCCGTCGCCGCCGCGGGCGCGGCCGTCAGCTGGAGCTGCACCCATACGGTATCGCCGCTCGTCAGCGGATCGCTTGTAAACGACACGGACACCGGCGTCGGCGGCGCGGAGCTCACGGTGAACGTGCGCGTAGACGACCACGCGGTGACGGCAGCGGTCGTCGGTGACGCGTTGCCCTGCACCGAATGGACGCGCCAGAACTTCTGTCCCGGTGTAAGCGACAGCACGGTGCGGGTCGGATTGTTCAGCTGGTAGGCGCGCTCCTCGATATTCTGGAATCCGCTGTCGCGTGCGACCTCCAGGTCGTATCCGCTCGGCTGAGGATTGGGGACGTCGGTCCACGTGAACGTAATGGGCAGCGTCAGCGTGGCGCCGCTGGCCGGCGAGAGCGGCGACGGCGGTGGCGGCACCGGGTTGTTGAAGAACACCGAGAAGTTGATGGCGTTCGACGGCGCGCTGAAGATGCCGCCGGCGTCCACCGCGAAGACGCGCGCGAAGTAGTTGCCCTCGGGGTTGCCGATCGCAAACGAGTACGTCGTGTCCGGGATGTTGTCGAATTGAATGCGCGTGGCCACCGGGAAGCTCGGATCCGTGGCGGCCTGGAACACGTAGGTGGCCGCACCAGACGCGGCGCTCCAGTTGAACGTCATCACTTCATAGGGGTGGAACGTCGAGTAACCCTTCGGAGGTCCTAGTGATGGCGTGCCTGGCGCCGATGCGCTCACGCCCGTCACGGTGAAGCTTCTCGCAGCCGACCACGCGCCCTGTTCGAACGCACCGTTGACGGCCTGCACACGCCAGAAGTACGTGCCGCTGGCGAGACCGCTGACGGTGGCCGTCGTCTGGCCGCTCGTCGAGTTCTGGAGAATCACCGGAGAGAAGCTGGATGAAGTGCTGACCTGCCAGTTATACGCGACGATCCCGCTCGGATCGCTGACCGTTGACCACGAAAGCGCGAACGGCTCCTGCACGCTGGCGCCCGCGGCCGGCGCGGAAGGCGTCGGCGCCGCGGGCGCCGCTGAGATGCGGACCGACGCGGCGCAGATCATTGCGAATATTACGAGTGACGCGATGCATTGTTGAGTTTTCATGGCTCCGTAAGGTAGGGGGGAGAGAGATCGACGGAGCGAGCAAGCGCAGAGCCATCATGCGAGGCGTCCAAAGAGGCCACTTGCGTCGGCAAAAGACGCATCACCGACCACGCCGTGTCACGCGCGCGCTTACGAGATCAAAGAGCGGGATTCACGATTGGTAAGTAGAGGATGAGGTTCTAGCTCATTGGCGCGCAACTCACGCGGTGCCTATCATCGCGCGTTGCCATGACTCCCCTGAGCGATCTCACGTTCCGCGACACGCTCACGATCCGCAACGGGCTGATTCACCGCTCGCAGCTGGAATTCGACGCCGCGGAACTGCGGCGCCGTCTCACCGAAAACATCGCGTCGAAAGTGTAGGGTGCCGTGCCGCAGGCCCGTCCGCGTGTGCTCGTCGTGGAGGATGACGCGCAGCTCGCCCACCTGTACTGCACCGCGCTCGCGCTCCGCGGCATCGCGTGCTCGAGGGCGGCCGATGGCGTGGCGGCGCTGCGATCCATCGAAGAGCATCGCCCGTCGCTGATCCTGCTCGACCTGATGCTTCCCGTCATGAACGGGTTCACCGTGCTGCGCGAGCTCGGGGAGAATCCGCTGACGAGCGACATCCCGATCATCGTCGTCACCGGCGTCGATCCGAAGCCCGACCTGCCGCACGCCGTCACGGTGCTCTGCAAGCCATGCGACCCCGATCGAGTCGCCGACATCGTGTCGGACCATCTGCCCGCGAAGGCCCATTGACGCACCGAATTTGCATACCCTCAACCGCATATGTCGTCCCCCGACTTCGATCGGCTGGCCACCCTCCTGCGCGAATTGGAGAAGACCTGCGAGAAAGCGAAGGAATTACGCGAACAACTCGCTGCCTATGAGCAGGTGGGCGCGTTTCATCCCGAGCTCGACCGTGTCAACAAACTGATCGCGGAGCGGTTTTCGACGACACTTTTCTCAACCTCATCCGCGGTTGAAGACGTCAACGACAACTAGCGGACGGAGCGCCGACCCGGAAGCGGGCGCGGCTGCCACACGTGTCACGTGCCCGAACTCACACCGCAAGAACTGGCGGCGATGCTCCAGAAAGTCGACGACGTGATTCGCACGGCGCGCGAGCTGGAGGCGCAGATCAAGCGGCGGATGGCGGACAACGCCAGGCGCGATCAGCCGGCGGGCAACTGGCCCGAGCGGCGGCGGACCGAGCGCCGCAAGCGCCCGCGGCGGTGATGGATTGACGATTTCGAGCGTGAATCGCGACGCTTCGGCGTGAAGGCCTTCGTCGATTCCCGTATCAGCGATTCTTGCGAGCCCGCTTGCGGGGCGGCCGGTCGGAGGCTTCGGTCTTCGGCAACGCGGTGACGTCGTGCGGGTGGAACATCGGCGCGTGGAGCGGGACGACCAGCGCGGGAGATTCGTCGGAGATCGGTTCTGCCCACCGCTCCGACAGGAGGTAGGACCCTATCGAGGTGCCGACGTCGTAGACGACGCCAGGAATGAAGCGATCGAGCTGTATTCCGTCAATACTGCCGGAAAGGACACGTGTAATGCGGACACGCATTTTTGAGGGGGCAACCCCGGATTTCCGCCCTCGTTACAAAATTCGTTCCGGCTTTATTCGCTCATCGACATTCAGATGCCGACCGGCGGCGGCTGCACCCTCAGCTCGAAACTCTGGGCACAGGCCAGGCAAAAACACATGATCAACATGACCGTCTGGAGTTTCTTGACGACACGGTGGGAGCCGCAGTGCGGGCACCGCAGGCTGGCGGGGGGCGCTTCAACGACAAGCATGGCAGGCGACTCGGGGAGAGTCGCCGCCAGAATACCAGCGTGGCCGCGCCTTGAAGCGCGGCCATTGCGGATTTATTTCATGCAGCTAAACGCCCTACAACCGCACTGACACCGCGTCGGACTGTCAGCGGAACCTACCGCGAGGATGGAGCGTTACTTTGCCGCCTTCTGCTTCTCCTCCTGCACGGCCTTCGCGGCGGTGTCCTGCGAGCGCTTGACCCACTGCGTGAACGTCGCCGGGTCGACGAACGGATGCGGGTCGCCGGCCTTGCGGGTCTTCAGCCTGAGCCCGCGCTCGAGCACGCCGCCTCCCGGGTAGCCATCCGGTTCCGCCCAGCTGTGGATCTGCAGGTTCACCTGCACGCCCTGGATGCGCGACACCTTGTTGGCGCTCTGGACTGATTCCTCGGCATCGGCGAGCCCGCCGCGGTAGCCGGCGCCTCCCCAGAGAATCGCCGTGTACGGCTTCCCGCCGTCGTAGACCGTGATGCCCTCCGTCGTGACGACGCCGGGCGTGTGTCCCGGCGTCAGGTGAAAGGTCAGCTTCTGCCCGCCCAGCGCCAGGGTATCGCCTTCCTTCACGACCATGTCCTTCTTCGGCACGCGCGGCGCCGCGGCGCCGCCGCGACCCGGCCGGCTTCCGACCTGCTCGATCATCTTCCAGTCTTCCTCGGCCGCCATCACGCGCGCGCCCGACGCTTCCTGGATCCTGGCGGCGCCGCCGAAGTGATCCAGGTGCCCGTGGCTGAGGATGATGTACTTGATGCTTCGCGGATCGACGCCGACCCTCCGGATGTTGCCGATCACGTGATCGACGTACGGTTCCTGCGCGGTGTCGAACAGGATGTTCCCGTCGGGCGTCGTCAGCAGCCAGACCGAGACGTAGCCGGGGCCGACGTAATAGAGGTTGTCGAACACCTTGAAGGGCTCGATCTTCTGGTACTCGACATCGTTGGCGCGGGTCACGCGATACGTCTTGCTCAGCGGCTCGGTCGCACCCTGGCCGAACACCGGCGCGCCGGCGCCGAGGGCGAGGAGCGCGACGAGTGACAGCAGCGTTCTCATTGTCATTCCCCCGATCTCTTGCAGGCGCGACAGCTGGTCGAGCAGCTTGCCCCGTGGACTGTCGGCAGTCACGAAGCGCTGCACGCGCTGCCCCGCGAACACCTCACCGGTATAGATATAGCCGCGCGAATCGGTGGCGATCATGTGCAGCCCGAAGAACTGGCCGCCGCCCTCGCCCATGCTGCCCAGCCTGCCGGCGATCTTGCCGTCGTCACGGTTGAGGAACCAGATCGTGTTGTTCTTGATGTCGCAGATGTAGAGGTACTTCTGCGCCTTGTCCGGTGAGAAGGCGACGCCGCCGGCGGCCCCGCGATCGGAGTCGTTCCGATTCGTTCCGGGCGCCGCGAGGATGAATTCCTTCACGAACGTCCCGTCCTTCCGGGTGACGTCGATGCGCTCCGCGGCTCGATCGGCCGCGTACACGAGGCCGTCGTTGGCCACGTTCAGCGTCAGGTGGCCCCGGAACTCCTTCGGCGGCTTGTCACCGACGAACTCGCGATCCGCTTCGTTGTTCGAGATCTCGGACAGCTTGTGTCCGTATGCGCCCCACCCGCGCTTGAACGCGAACGTGTTCATGTCGAACACCATCACGCGTCCGCCGAGATAGTTGTCGGCCACGTACACCTCGTTGGCGGGCTCGTCGAGGCGAATCTCCTCGATGCCGCCGACGATCATCGGCGTGGTCGGCGGGTACTTCTTGCGGAACGCCGCGCGCGCCGCCGCCTGCGCGGCCGCATTTTCCGCGTTGCCGCCACGGCCGCCGCGCCCGCGCGCCGCTCCCGGAGGGGGTGGCAGGAAGCCGGCGACCGGTCCCTGGCCGCCGACGCCGGGCGTGCGCGCCGGCATCTCCGACGGACCGAATCGTCCGCCGTTTTCCAGCTCCGGCGTGTGCGGGATCTCGCCAACCAGCTTGCCGGTCTTCGTCTCGTACTTGCGGACCGTGTTCTGCCCGAGGTACGCGAACCCCTTGCTGTCGACGTCCATCCCGTGTCCCTGCGGCGCGTCGAACGACCCGATGACCGTGCCGTCCTTGTCGATATGGATCATCGACGGCGGCCGCGCGCAGCAATCCGACACTCCCAGCTCGGACTCGAGCTCGAGATTCGTCAGGTCGTTCGGCCGGTCGTACACCCACACGGTGTCGTCGTTGGGCGCGACGGCGAGCCCCGTGACGCCGCCGATCTTCCACTTGTTGGGCATCGGTTTCGGCCAGCCGGGATCGTAGACGTAGCGCGGCGCCTGGCCCTGCGCTCCGACCGCGACGTAGAGGGCCAGCCCGCAGAGGGCGACGATTGAGACGATCTTCTTCATGGGACTCCTGTAAATGGCTTCATCCCCAGGCTCAGTTGATCCCTGACGGACTGATTTCCTTCGTGGCACGCCTGCTCCCAGATCTCGAAATCCTTCTCCCGGTTCCGGGTGAGCGCCGACACCATGGTCCAGGGGCGGGTGTAGACCTTCGGGTCCTCGAGGCGCGCCTCGTAGTGGATCGTGTCGCGGTCGATCAGCGTATAGCGTTCGACCACGTGCAGCGCGTCGCTGGCAAAGTTGCCGGCGTTGTCCAGCCACGTCAGGCCGTTCGTGTTGGCGACGTCGACGACGAGCGTGTTGCCCTCCCATCGGCCACGCGAGTCGCCCTGAAACAGCTTGACCACGCCGCTGATGTGTGACTTACCGTCCGTCGGGATGATCCGGTACGAATGCGAGTACTCGAGCATGTAGACGACATAGCCCGGCATCTGGACGATTCGATGCGCCGCCGGCGCAATCGCGTGACGAGGCACGCCGGGCGGATAGCAGCTCGCGAGCGGCGAGATGAACCGATCGGCGATGCCTTTCCTGAATTCGAGCGCCCACGGCTGATACGGGATCGTGTGATCGGGCGTGTCGACGACAAGGCTGGGGCCCGGCTGAACGTTCAGGCCGTCGGCGCCATGTTCCTCGACGTCCTGCGAGGTGAACCCACGGTCCCAGTACCCCTGCATGTCCGGCCGCCCGTCCTCGGTGCGCGGCGGATCGAACGTCTTCGTCTTTGGAAGCGCGCAGGCGTGGAACTTGACCGGGTCGAGCGGACACCCGCCGGCAGTTCGCGGCGCAGCTGCCTGTGCCGCCGCGCGATCGGCCGGCATGATCAGCATCAGCGCGGCCGCGGCGAGCGATGCCAGGAGTCGCGTAGTCACGGGAGACCTCCGATCAGCGCGTCTTCATGAAGACGGTTGAAGCGCGACTGGTCCCGACAGCGCGCAATGATATGCCAGATGCGCTGATGCATCGGCGACAGTCTTGTAGTGGGCCCCCCTAGCTCCCCGCGTGTATTGACAGCGGGAGATAGTTGGCCTAATTTTCTTGTCTTCGATAATCAACGACCATGAAACCACCGGTTCACCGTTTGCAAGGAATTCATGCTTCACGGACGCGGACACGATTTGTAGTTTGAAACGAACGTAGCCGCGGCCGAAGGAGAGATCATGCCCCCAGCACTCTCCCGGCGCGACCTTCTCAAACTCGCCGCCGCAGGCGGCGGGTGGCTGATTCTGCGACCTGACGGCACCGTCACGTTGGCGAGTGACCTGAGCCTGCCGCCCAGCCCTTATACGGAGCCGTTCGTCGATGAACTGCTGCTGCCCGGTCTCGCGCTCGATTTCAAACCGCAGTTCGTAGACACCCTTCCCTCTGAGTACAGGCGGTTCTGGGTCAATCCAGACAATACGGTGTTCTTCAAGATCTGTTCGGAGCCACGAAAGGTGCCGCTTCACAGAGACCTGCCGGACACCTTGATCTGGGGTTACCGCGATTTGAATCCCGACGCCGAGAAAACCAGTGGTGCCGGCAGCGGGTGCGAGGTTGACTACCACATCCTCGGCCCGACGCTGGTGCTGAATTTTGGCAAGAAGGCTCCTCAGGATCGAAACAAGACCCCTTCTTGTCCCCCGGATCCGAACGCAACACCGGCTGCGCCGATCGGCGGCGGGTTGGTCGCGCGCTTTGTGAACCTGCTTCCGAAGGATCACAAAGACTTCGGCGTGCCGCGGTCGACCATCCATCTTCATGGCGGCCATCACTTGGCACGCGCAGATGGTTTCCCGGACAACCTCGACAAGCTGCCCAACATCCCGTACGACGGGTGGCCGTGTTTCATCGCCGGCGAGCCGTCCGGCTTCACACCTCCGAGCACCGAGCCGAAGTGCGATCCGGCTCACGCTCATCCGCCCCTGAACGACGTCGAATTTCGGACTGAATCACCCTCCGGGCGATCGTGTTCGGCGCCTGCGCCGGCGCCGCCGCCCACCGGTACGCCGGTAACGGTCACAGAGCGGCAGGTGTGCGACTACTACTATCCGATTCTTGACCCCGGCGAGCTCGATCTGATCCGCTGCGTTCCGAACGCGCCGCCGCCGGAAACGACCGACCGACCGTCGACCCAGTGGTATCACGATCACCTGCTGGACTTCACCGGGCCCAATGCGTACCGCGGGCAGGCGGGCTTCGTGCTCTGCTTCGACGAGGTCGACAACAATGACGAGGACGCTGATCCGGTGAAGAAGCCCGAAGCATTGAAGCTGCCGAGCGGTAAGTACGACATCCCGCTTGCGCTGCAGGACAAGCGATTCGCGCCCGACGGCTCGCTCGTCTTCAACAGCTTCGACCACGACGGGTTCCTCGGCGACAAGTTCTGCGTCAACGGCAAGGTACAGCCGTACCTCGAGGTGGAGCGGCGCAAGTATCGCTTCCGTTTTCTGAATGGCTCCAATGCGCGCATCTACCGGCTGTTCATCAACGACGGAAAGCCCCTCGGACTCAGCTACACGATGGATTTGATTGCGACCGAAGGGGGACTGCTGTCGAGACCGCTGCACGGAACGGTCAGCCTGCTGCTCGCGATGGCGGAACGCCTCGAGGTGGTGTTCGACTTTTCCAAATTGCCGATCGGCACAAAGGAGGTCTTCCTCGAAAATCGGCTGCCGCAGACCAACGGGCGGAAGCCGGACGATGGGCTGCTCCCGCAGGGCAACGCCGCCAATCAGCTGCTGAAATTCAAGGTGATCGGCGATCCGCCAGTGCCGGACAATAGCCGCGTGCCAGAGGTCCTGAGGCCCTTCGCGGCGATCTCCGACGGTGAGATTGCGCACGCGTTTCGGCGCCGGTTCCAGTTCGAACGGACCGACGGCGCGTGGGCCATCAACGGCAGGTTCGCAGGGGATCTGGAAACGCCGATTGCCACGCCGAGGCGCGGTCAGGGGGAGGTCTGGACCCTCGAGAACAGCTCCGGCGGCTGGTGGCATCCCATCCACATCCATTCGGAATTCTTCCGGGTGCTGAAGCGCAACGGGACACCTCCGACGATTACGGCGAGAAACCCGGTCGTCGCCGAACGCGACGGTCTGGCCCGGCGCGACACCATCCTGCTGAAAGGGGGAGACACGGTCGAAGTGTTCCTCAGGTTCCGCGATCACCTGGGCCCGTTCGTGTTCCACTGCCACAACATGGAGCACGAGGACATGGCCATGATGGCGCGGTTCGACGTGATTCCGTAGCGGGCGGAGAGGAGTGACGTTATGACGATCAGAACTACCATCGAGCGCACGCTCTCCAGCGTCATCCACGCCGCCACGACAAGCGCCGCGGACGACGCCCATGCTCCCGCGACATCTGCCGGGATCTCGACCTCGCCGAAGATCGGCGTGTGGGATCCCGCACAGTATTTCCCGGACGTCCTCGTGCAGACGCACGAGGGCGCCCGGGTGCGCTTCTACACTGATTTGATCCGGGGCAAGCTCGCTCTGATCAATTTCATGTTCACCACGTGCACGAACCAGTGTCCGCTCGCGACCGCCAACCTGATGAAAGTGCAGGAGGCGCTCGGCGACCGCATCGGGCGCGACATCGTGATGGTGTCCGTAACGGTAGATGCCTACACCGACACGCCCGCGGCGCTGAACCGCTATTCGCGGCAGTACGGCACCAGGCCGGGCTGGTACTTCGTCACCGGACGGCAGCAGGATCTCGATTTGATTCGGCGCCGTCTCGGCGTATTCGACGCTGCCGTAGACAAGACGCAACACACCGGCATCTTGATCTACGGCAACGAAGCCACGGGGCAGTGGGCGGCGGCGCCGGCGCAGGCGCCGCCGAACACGATCGCCCGGAGCGTGATGAGGCTGGCGAACCGCTAGTAGACTTTCACCGAGCCGTTGTAGATCTCGTTCGGGTAGTTGCGATAGGCATAGTAGTTACAGGTCTTGCCGGCGACCCTGAACGGCATCGTGTGTTGCTCGTCGCCTGGCTGCAGTCCCATCGACGAGAACTGGCTGCAGTTGGACGAACGGATCAGCACGTACTGGGAGCTGTTGTTCACCATCAAGATCGTGTGGCCGGCGGCGACCGAGACTACCGCTGGACTCGCGGTGCCGTCGGGTTGCAACGTGACCGTGGCATCCGAAATGTACTGTGTCGTTAACGTTGGTGCGGACGCCGATGACTCGGTGCTCATCGGCGCCTGCACCGGGGCGCGCTCGTTGTTCAGCTGACTCGGCGCGAGCGGCATAGGGCCGCCGCACCCGCTCGTGAGTACCGCGATACCAATAATTCCCGCGAACTCCAGCGATTTCATGGCCATTTCTTCTCTCTCCTTGCGTCGCAGCGGCGCATGCGCGACGGCGCACACGTGTCCTCGAGCCGAACGCGTCGGTTGTCCGCGTCTGGCGTGTACTGGCGGGACTGCGGAAAAGGCGGAAGCGCGTGGGGGAAAGCTGTGCCGCGATCGCCGGCGTTACAGCGTGACTACCGGGGCGCGCCTTGCATCGGGCGTGCCCGTTTTGGGCGGATCTGGAGACGACGTGATCGGCCAACCGGATCGCCGCTCAAGCAGCGTGCAGAAGAGTGCCCGGCTCTTCCGCAGGATTGGTCGCGCGATTACAACCCGACTTTGATGAACGCCTTGTCCTGCGCGGCGGGCAAATCTGATGCTGCACGCTCGAAAAGTGTGATCGCACCGCATCACGACATTGTGATCTCCGTCGCATCTCGTTGAAGCGCGGCGCTTCGATCGTCAAAGGTGTTCGCCGAAGCTGGACCGGAAGTTGCCGATACCCGTTCCATGTCCAAACGAACCACGGCATTGTTTCTGGCTGGCGGATTGGTCGCGAGCGCCGCGCTCGCGCAGACGCGACCGGGTCCCGGCCCGCAATCGAGCACACCGGCGCAGGACGGTCCCGTCCCCGTCTTCAGGGTCACGGTCGTCGGCCACACCACGCCGGCCATCAACTACCGGCCGCGCAAGGGCGACACGAAGGTCGACTTCCGGGGCACGCCGCTGCTGCCGTTCGCGGTCGGCGAGGCGGAGGTCGGCGGCAAGAAGGGCTACATCGACATCGAGGCGAAGTTCGAGAAGCTCGCGGCGCCGACGCAGTTCGGTCCGGAATACCTCACGTATGTCCTCTGGGCGATCACGCCGGAAGGGCGTTCCACGAACCTGGGCGAGGTGCAGGTGGACGACAGCGAGGCCCGCGTGCACGTCACCACCGAGCTGCAGGCGTTCGGAATGATCGTCACCGCCGAGCCGTACTTCGCCGTCACGCAGCCGAGCGACGTCGTCGTGCTCGAAAACGACGTGCGCAAGAACACCAAGGGGAACGTCGAGGTCATCGTCGCCAAGTACGACCTGCTCAAGCGCGGCACGTACCTGATGAACCAGGACACCCGGCAGCTGAAGCTCAAGCCGCTCGAGCCCGGCGCGCCGCTGGACCTGGCCGAAGCGCGCAACGCCGTCATGCTGGCGCGGTTTGCCGGCGCCGATCGCTACTCGGATGAGACGTACGTCAAGGCGACGCGGCTGCTGATGGACGCGGAGCAGATGCGGGACCGCGGGAAGAAGGGAAACGAAGTCATGATGCCGGCGCGCCAGGCCGTCCAGACCGCCGAGGACGCGCGGCTCATCTCGCTGCAGAAGCAGGAAGAGGAATACCAGGCGCAACAGCGGGCGCTGGTCCAACAGCGTGAGAACGCGGCGCTCGATCGCGCGCGCGCCGAGGAAACGGCGCGCCGCCAGGCCGAGCTCGATCGC